>Ga0209916_1000072_pt1 | contig 237256 bp, 222 predicted proteins | sample ThiBio_1000_plan_FD_183956 | JGI IMG/M metagenome (GOLD analysis project Ga0209916, IMG submission 183956) | Wastewater bioreactor microbial communities from Cape Town, South Africa - Thiocy_solids_2 (SPAdes) | ecosystem: Engineered > Bioreactor > Thiocyanate-remediating > Anaerobic-Aerobic ... | reverse complement strand
GCGGCTGCCAGACAGTCGACGAATTAAGGCAACAGTCGATGCTTCAAGGAAAATCTATCGATGCACAAGAGTCCGAAACGACTCGGCTGCCCCATGCGCCGAGACTCCACTTTGCGGGAAAACGACAACGATCGAGGCGCGCGCCATGATCGGGAAAGCGAACCGTCGCGCGCACGGTCGTCCGCTGCCGGACGAGCCTCAGCCCTTCACCACTTTGGTCGAGCTGACCTTCCAGAAACAGAAGGTCGAGCACTGGATACGCTTCGGCCACAAGAGCTACGAAAAGATTCTCGACCGCCGCCGCAGCGTCGTCGGCTTCGCGCCGAACGCCGTCTTCGCCTTCGTCCGCTGGGCGGCCGGCGAGCACGGCACCATCATTTCCCGGCTCGATATTGTCCGCGCGATCGGCCGCGACGAGCCGTGCCAGACGCTGCCATTCGTGCGGCCGGGCGGCGACATCCTGTTGCGGCTCGACACCTGGGCGAAGGTCGAGAGGGCGTTGCAGGCGATCGACGCCGTGGAAGCGCTCGGCCTCGATGCGGCCGACGTATCACCCGATCACTGGCGGCACGTCCACAACCGTTTGACCGCCGGCCTTGAGCCGGACGCCTATACGCCGGAACGTCATGCGGCGTGGCTCGGTCGCCGCAGGATCGCGCCATGACGCGCGCCGGTCTGATGCTCATGACGGCGTTCGCTGCGTTCGGCGTCGGCTATCCCGGCCTCACGCCGATGCCGCTCAAGCTGATCTGGAACGCATCCGCCAGCGTGCCGATCGGCTTCTATACGATCGACTTCGCCGGCCCGTTCGAGTTGACTGATCTTGTCGCCGTGGACGCGCCCGAACCGCTCGCGACCTTCCTCGCCGAGCGCGGCTATCTGCCCAAGGGCGTGCCGCTCATGAAGCGCGTGCGCGCCGTCTCCGGGCAGACCGTTTGCCGGATCGGCCACGTCATCACCGTCGATGGAATGATTGCCGGCGCAGCGCTGGAGCGAGACCGCGCCGGCCGCGAGCTTCCCGTCTGGCAGGGATGCCAGCGCATCCACACCGGCGAAATCTTCCTGATGAACTGGCAGGCCCGCGACAGCATGGACGGCCGGTATTTCGGGCTGATCTCCACCGACCAGATCATCGGCCGCGCGGTCCCGTTGTGGACCGACGAGGAAGGCGACGGCCGCTTTGAATGGCGCGCGCCGACGCGGTGAGCGCGCGGCAGGCGGCGCATGGCGTGTCGTCCGCTTCATCATCACCGCAACAGAAGGAGACAAGTCATGCCACAGATCGGTCAATTCACCGCCGAGAAAAAGAACTTTGTCGGCAGCGTCCACACACTCACGCTCACCTGCGAACTCACCATCGTTCCCGCAGAGGAATCCGACACCGAGAACGCGCCGGATTACCGTGTCCATCGTGGCGACGCCGATGGCCCGGAAGTCGGCGCGGCGTGGAAACGCACCGGCGAGAAGGCCGGCGAATATCTGTCCGTGCTGCTCGACGATCCGGCTTTACCGCAGGCGATCCGCGCCAACCTGTTCCAGAACGGCAGCGACAAGGCGTCATGGTCGCTCCACTGGAGCCGCTCGAAACAGCGCGACGAGCGGGACTAAGGCCATGCGGTCCTGCGTCATCATCGCGTTGAAAGGCGTCATCCCTTTGTTCGCGGAAAAGCCGTCTCATCCCTTCGTCCCGCTCGACCGCAGGACGCCGGCGCGCGCAGCGCAGGTCAAGGGCGGCCATCGGCCGGCGCTTGCGCCTTGCCCTTGACCGTAGCGAGCACGCTGGCAGGCTGGCGGCGTGGCGGAGAAAGGCAAGCACGGCGTCATGCCGTTCTTGTCGTCATCGGCGCGCTCGCTCTCTGCGCGGGATCGGGCGTGTCGATCGCGCAATCCACGCCGGCCGCGCGCACGGTCGCCGTCAATCCTTATGCAGCACACATTGCCGAAGCATCGCAGCGCTTCGGCATTCCCGAGCACTGGATTCGTGCGGTGTTACGCGCCGAGAGCGCAGGCAACGTGCGCGCGATCTCGGAGGCCGGCGCGATGGGGTTGATGCAGGTCATGCCCGTGACCTGGGCCGACGTGCGCGATCGCTACGGTCTCGGCCGCGATCCGTATCAGCCGCGCGACAACATTCTGGCGGGCACGGCCTACATGCGGGAAATGTGGGATCGTTACGGCAATGTCGCCGCGATGCTCGCGGCCTACAATGCCGGCCCCGCGCGCTATGACGAATATCGCGCAACGGGCAGAACCTTGCCGGAGGAAACGCGCGCCTATGTCGCCGCGCTCCTGCCGGTCTTCGGCAGCACGGCGGCACCCGATGCGGCGGCCCGGCGAGCTGCGCCACCGTCCGACTGGCGCGATGCGCCGCTGTTCATCGTGCGCCCGAACGACAGCGGAACGGTCGCCGCGCTGCCATCCGGCGACACGCGCGCGACCGTTCCGGTGCGCGCTCGCGTCGGTGCGGAGCCGCAGGCCGGCAGCATGTTTGTCGCGCGCGCGGGCGACGGAGGAACGCCATGAGGATGACGTTCCCGCGTCCGGCAGCGCGCTTTCCGGTGTGCAGGCAGGCATGTTTGCGCCTGGCTGCATTCCCGGTTAGAGGGGCAGAAACGGCAGAAAAGGCGGAGGGCAAGATTGAAGAAACCGGCACCCTGTCGGGCCGGTTTCCGAAATTGTCCTTGTCTGCACACTGGTTAGGCGGCCGATTCCGGCACTATGGCTTTGAGCGGTGGAGTGCCGCGATTTCGCGCAACGCCTTGGCGTTGCTGGGTTTCGACCGGCACCATGGCCGCCGATTGCGCGATTTTCGCCGGTTTCGGCCGGAGGCGCGTCCATGAGCGCCGACGACGAAAACCGCTTCCGGCCGAGGCCCGGCCACATCCGTTCGGACACGCCGCGCGCGGGCAAGACCAAGAGCTTTCTGACGCAGGCGAAGAAGATCGCGCGCCAGCAGCGCCGCACGTCGCCCCGCGTCGGTTTCGGAACGGCGGCGTTCACCCCGGCAGCGCCGGCCGGTCCCCATGCAGTTCTATCGAGCGGCAAGGGAGTGAAGCGCGGGCGCGGCGCGATATTCGTCCGCTCCCGCAATCTCGGCGGCGGAGGATGGCAGCACCGGCAACCCGGCGCGCGCCGCGTCATGGTCCAGCAGCGCTACATTCTCCGGCCCGGCCAGAACCGGAAGGCGCAATCCCATCTGCGCTATATCCAGCGCGACGGCACCTCGCGCGACGGTGAACGCGGCCAGCTCTATTCGGCCGCCGATGATCGCGCCGAGCCGCAAGCCTTCCTTGAGCGCGGCCAGGACGATCGCCACCAGTTCCGATTCATCGTCTCGCCGGAAGACGGCGCGGAGTTGTCCGACCTCACGGCTTACACCCGCGACCTCATGAGCCAGATGGAAGGCGACCTCGGCACGAAGCTCGATTGGGTCGCGGTCAACCACTACAACACCGGCCATCCCCATGTGCATGTCATCGTCCGTGGCAAGGACGAGCTGGGGGAGGATCTCGTCATCAACGGTGACTACATCGTTCATGGTGTCCGCGAGCGCGCCAGCACTTTGGCGACGCTGGAGCTTGGCCCTGTCAGGGAGATCGAGCAGACCCGCAAACTCACCGCCGAGATAGATCAGGATCGGTTCACCCGCATAGACCGCGCCATGGCCGAGGAAGCCGATGGGCGGTTCCTCGACCTGCGCCATGAACCGGGCGAACCCAAGCCGCAATTCGAGCGCACGCTTCGGCTGCGCCGGCTCGCCAAGCTGGGCCGCATGAACCTCGCCACCGAACATGCGCCCGGCGTATGGGAATTGAACGAGCGGCTGGAACCGACCCTGCGCGAGCTTGGCGAACGCGGCGACATCATCCGCACCATGCAAAAGTCGCTCGCCGCCGATGGGCTGGAGCGCGATCCGCTGACGTTCCATATCCATAAGGCGGTGCCCGCCGCGCCCGTCACCGGCCGCGTACTCGACAAATATCTCGCCAACGAGTTGGGCGACAATCTCACCGTCGTCGTGGACGGGATCGACGGCCGGACGCATCACATCTCCAACATCGACCCGAGGCAGTTGGAGGATGCCCGGATCGGCAGCGTCATCGAGATCGGCCGGGCCGAGGCGAGCGCCCGGCCATCCGACCGCACCATTGCCGCGATCGCCGAGGACGGCATCTATCGGCCGAGCCGCCATCTGGAGCAGGCGAAGTTCGAGGGGCGCGTTCCGGGTGGCGACTACGAGGGCTATGTCGATGCCCATGTGCGGCGGCTGGAGGCGTTGCGCCGCGCCGGGATTGCCGAGCGGATCGACGCCGACCAATGGCGCATACCGGAGGATTTCGAGAAACGCAGCATGGCATTCGACGCCGGGCGTGGCAGTCAGGCCAATATCCGCGTCATCACCACCCTCGATCTGGAAAGCCAGATCACGGCAGACGGCGCGACCTGGCTCGACCGGCGGCTGGTGTCGCCCGACGCACCCGACCTTGCCCCGGCTGGCTTCGGCCAGCAGGTGCGCGACGCCATGGAGCGGCGGCGCGAGCATCATATCGACCACGGCGATGCAGCACGGCAGCAGGACGGCCGCACCATCTACCGGCGCAATCTCCTCGCCACGTTGCGAGGGCGCGAGATCGCCCACGTCGGTGCGAACATGGCGACGGCCAAGGAATTGCCGTTCCGCGCCACTACGGATGGCGAGACAGTCTCCGGCAAGTTCACCGGCACCGTCCAGTTATCCAGCGGCAAGTTCGCCATCGTGGAAAAGAGCCACGAGTTTACCCTTGTCCCGTGGCGGCCGGTCATCGACCGCCAGCTTGGCCGCGAGGTCATGGGCGTCGTGCAGGGCGGATCGGTGTCGTGGCAGTTGGGTCGGCAGCGGGGATTGGGGCTGTAGCTGGCGCAGTAAGAATTGGGAAATCAACCCAAAGTAGAGTTCGGTAATCATACCGTGCCTGCTTGCTTTTTGATGGCAACCATTCGAGCAACGCTTCGATGCACCAGGAATCAAATATGTCGTGGCGCGTGACACTTTCCCAGATCATCGATTCCGAACAAAACTCCTTTAACCTCGTCCGTTTCGTAGCCGCAATTTCTGTACTAGTTTTGCACTCCTTCTCCATTCAAACGGGGCTTTTGTCGTCCGAGCCGTTGGCAGTGGAAACGCCTTTCTCGTTGGGGCAGCATGCGGTCAATGGTTTTTTTGTACTGTCTGGATTAACGCTTTCCCTCAGCCTCGAGCGCAATGCGGATCTCATCCGTTATGCCTGGTCGAGATTCTTGCGGATTTTTCCGGCACTTTTCGCATACGGCATTCTTTTGGCATTCGTCGCTGGACCGCTTCTCACGTAATTGGAATGGATCGACTATTTCTCCGATGCCCATACGTGGCTGTATCCCCTCGCCGTCCTCGTACAGTTTGCCCGCGCCATCCCTCCGCATGGGATATTCTCGGATGTTCCTTTCGCGGAGGCCGCCAACAACCCACTGTGGACGATTAAATACGAAATTGCCGCCTATGTCGGGCTCGCGGCCTTTGCGCATGTTGGGCTGATCCGGCGACTGGTTCCGTTGCTGATGGCGCTGTCGATAACACTGGCCGTCTTTCTCCTCGCACCTCAATCATCGGATCCGGACAGCAACTCCTGGTTCTACCAATTGGGACGCTACGGCTTTTGCTTCCTGCTTGGTTCTTTCGCCTGCCATCTTCGCGAGCGACTTCTTCTCTCGCCGATTTTCCTGCTTCTACCCGCATCCCTGATCGTCGGTTGTTAAAATTCGCGGATCAATGAGGCGGCCTACGTCCTTCTTGTTGCATATTTGGTTTTAGTTGCTGGGGCACAGAACTATGGTGTGCTCACAGAGAAGAGCCGACGAGCCGATATTTCCTATGGCACCTACATCTACGGATGGCCCGTCCAACAGAGCCTAGTGGTTTTGTTTCCCGGCCTGCCGATGATCGCATTGCTGTGCATGTCGATTGTGATCGTTCCACTGTTTGCCATCGTTTCGTGGCAAGTGGTGGAGAAACCAGCGTTGAGCCTAAAGCGGTGGAATCCAAGAAGATTCTTGACTCAAGTGCGATCGTCCTCGTGAGAACTTCTCAAGGCAGGGCAATACAGTATCGTCGATCTGCGTCCGCGCGATAAAGCTGCCTATAACAGCGTTTTCCAATATCCGATTTCGTGGTATAGGCCGCAGTTGGAGGTTGTTGATTGTGTTGACTCGACTGGGGCAGATTAGACGATGGGTGGGCGCGTTTTGCGTGACCATTGCCCTTCTGTTTTGCGCCCAATCGACATTGGTTCTGTTCGATCGTATCGAACACCAATTGGATATTCAGCACGATGCTCGATCGCTAGCGGGTACATTGATTGTCGATGCCAACGATCACGACCATCACGACGGCGAACCGGATCACGGTGCAGCCCACGAGCACGTCAACGACGTGGCAACTATGATTGTGCTGTCATTGATGCCCTTAATAAATGGCATCGATCCTCATCCCATCGTTCGAGAAAGGCTCGCGTCGCAATCAATGCCGCTGGGTAATTTCTCAACATTGGATCGTCCCCCCAAAGCCTGAATCCTGACGCCTGCGAGCCCTCGGGGTCGTAAACGCAAAATCGTAACAGGATTCAGCCATGTCTATTCGCACTCTTGGTGCGAGCGCATGCGCGCACCGGTTGTTATCGGTTGCGGCGATCGCGCTCGTCGTTAACGGAACAATTGCTGGCGGGGTGGCAGCAGCCCAACCCCTTTCAATGCGGACGGCGCTGGTTCGCGCGCTCGATGCCGATTTCGGTGCATCGGCGACGGCTTCCCGCATCGAAGGTGCCCAAGCGGGCGTCAGACAGGCTGGGCGGGGTCCGAACCCGACCATCGGTGCAGAGGTGGAAAACTTCGCCGGGACAGGCGCATATCGTGGCTTGCGAGCGCCACAAACGACCCTTTACGCTCAACAGCAATTTGAATTGGGTGGAAAACGCGAAGCGCGCACGACGGTCGCTCGGTCAGAGTTGGAATCCACTCGCATGCGGGGCTCCCTGCGGGCTCTCGACCTTTTCCGGGAGGTCGAGGTTGCATGGATCGACGTTGCCGCAGCCACCGCCCAGATCAAGGTTGCCGAAGATCGTCTCACCATCGCACGGCAATTGGAGGGAGAAATAGCGCGGCGAGCGGAATCTGGTCGCGATCCTTCCTACTTGCAGTCACGCGCCGAAGCGCAGGTCGCAGTAGAACAAATCGCTGTTGATCAGGGTAAGGTTGCGGCGCGCATCGCTCGCGTCAACCTCGCCGGATACTGGAGGGGCGGCGCAAACTTCCAGCCCGATATCGATGCCTTCGAGAAGGTCGCACCTCCTACGGCGGGAAAGCCCGTCTTCAACGTAGATGTCGCACTGCTCCAAACCGAACGAGAATTGGCTGCCGCCCGTGTCACCTTGGAGCGGGCACGCGGCATACCGGACCCGGCGGTTCGGGTTGGTGTTAGATACCTCGGGGAAACGCAAGACACCGCCCTCGTCGCGGGTATTTCAATTCCCCTTCCGATCTTCGACAGCAACCAGGGCAACATTGATCGCGCCGTGGCCAACCGGCGCGCCGCCGATTTTGACATTGCCGCAGCGAAAGTCGTGCTCCGACGCGAACTGACCCGCCTACAAGCTCGCATGGTCGCCAATGCTACGGAAGCGAGGCGGATCAACAACGAAGTTGTTCCAGTGGCCGAACGCGCCGTCCGCCTGATCAGGGAGGGAATGGAACGGGGTGGCTTCAGCTATGTCGAATTCACCGACGCCCAACGCACGTTGAGTGACGCGAGACTGCGCCGCATTGAGGCGATCAAGGCCTATCACCTCGACATGGCGGCACTCAATCGCCTGACGGGCCGTCACATGAACCTTCTCTCCCACATCGGAAGCCGCTGACAATGCCGTCAATTTCCGCACTCAACAGGTCCGGACGCGGCTTTGCGCCCGCCCTGCTCCTTTCATTCTTGCTGGTTGGCTGCAATCCTTTTTCGTCAGAAAAGCGCGAGAACGGTGTGGTCGAGGCCGCACAAGGCGATTATGAACGCGGGCCGCACCGTGGTCGGATGCTTCGTTCCGGAAACTTTGCCGTCGAAGTCACCATCTTCGAAGAAGGCGTCGATCCGGAGTTCCACGTCTATCCGTATCGCGACGACAAGCCGCTCGATCCTGGTGATGTTCATCTCGAGATGAACTTGACGCGTCTGGGTGGTCGAATCGACAAGTTCTCCTTCACGCCCAAGGACGATTTCCTCCGTGGCAATGGTGTCGTTCACGAACCCCACTCCTTCGATGTCACCGTCACCGCCAACCATGATGGTGCAAAGCACACTTGGGCGTATGCGTCCTACGAGGGGCGCACGACAATCGCGGCTGACGCTGCGGAGGCAGCGGAGGTCAAGGCCGAACCGGCGGGTCCGGCAACCATTGAAGAGATCGTGGATCTCCCTGGCAGGATCGCGTTGCTTCCGCAGGGGCGTGCCGAAGTCAAACCATGGTATCCAGGCCGTATTGTCGAAATGACCAAGACAATTGGTCAGCCTGTCAAACAAGGGGAACTTCTGGCGCGGGTCGAAGCAAGCGACAGCTTACGCTCCTATCAGATCAATGCGCCCATCTCCGGCGTCATCGCCGAACGCAATGCCAACATTGGTGACGTTGCAACACAGCCGATCTACGTGATCGTCGATACATCAAAACTTTATGCGGCGCTTCATGCATTCTCGCGCGATGCCGAACGAATCTCCGTCGGCCAGACAGTCGAAATCCGGGGTTTGCGTGACCAAAAGACGACGGCACGCGTAAGCCGAATTCTACCCAACGCAGATCCGACAACGCAAACAATCGCAATCGAGGCGGACATCGACAATTCACAAGGTGCTTGGAGACCGGGAATGGCGGTCGAAGCAGGCATCGCTGTGGCGTCCCGCAAGGTGCCCTTGGCGGTTCGAACGCAAGCCCTCCAACGTTTCAGGGATTTCACTGTCGTGTTTGCCAAGGTCGGGGACACATACGAGGTCCGCATGCTGACATTGGGCCAACGCAGCAACGAATGGTCTGAAGTGCTGGAAGGACTTGAACCGAACGAAATCTATGTCTCCGAAAATTCATATCTGATACGCGCCGATATCGAGAAATCCGGCGCTACTCACGACCATTGAGGGCGCCATGCTCGAACGCATTATCCATCTATCCATAGCCAATCGTTGGCTCGTCATGTTGGCGGTCCTGGCTTCGGCGGTACTCGGAATTTGGAGCTTCCAGCGCTTGCCGATCGATGCCGTACCCGACATCACCAATGTCCAGGTTCAGATCAACACGGAGGCTCAAGGTTACTCCCCACTGGAAGTGGAGCAGCGCATCACCTTTCCCGTAGAGACGGCTTTGGCCGGTTTGCCAGGTCTCGACTACACACGGTCCGTATCGCGCTACGGCTTGTCACAAGTGACGGTGATCTTCCGGGACGGTGTCGACATCTATTTCGCCCGTCAACTCGTCAATGAGCGCCTTCAAGGCCTGCGAAGCACCTTGCCCACTGGCATTGAGCCGACACCTGGGCCGATCGCAACAGGCCTTGGTGAAATCTTCATGTACACTGTCGAAGCCAAGCCGGGAGCCCGTAAATCCGATGGATCGCAATGGACACCGGAGGATCTGCGCACGTTACAAGATTGGGTCATTCGACCTCAATTGCGGAACGTTCCGGGGGTGACGGAGGTCAACACGATCGGCGGGTTCGTGCGCCAGTACCACGTCACACCATCCCCCCAAAAGCTTGCGGCCTTTGGACTAACTCTTTCGGACGTGATCAGTGCTCTCCAACGCAATAATGCCAACGTCGGCGCAGGTTATGTGGAGCGCCACGGCCAACAAAACTTGATCCGCGTAATCGGTCAGGCTCGTGGTTTGGATGACCTGCGCAACATCGTTGTTGAGCAACGCAACGGTGTTCCCATTCGCGTTGGAGACGTCGCGGGCGTGCTTTTCGGCGAAGAGTTGCGCAACGGCGCGGCTACGGAGAACGGACGTGAGGTGGTCCTCGGGACGGCCTTCATGTTGATCGGTGAAAACAGCCGGACTGTTGCCAAGGCGGTAGCCGCGCGATTGGAGATCGCATCTCGCAGTTTGCCGGAAGGCGTTATTGCACGTCCGGTTTACGACCGAACGACGCTGGTCGAGCGCACCATCGCGACCGTCGAAAAGAACCTCGCCGAAGGCGCACTCTTGGTCATCGTTGTCCTGTTTCTCTTGCTCGGCAATATCCGGGCAGCGCTTATTACGGCCGCCATCATTCCGCTTTCGATGCTGTTGACCGTAACCGCAATGGTACAGGGAAAGGTCTCTGGAAACCTGATGAGCCTTGGCGCCTTGGACTTCGGTTTGATCGTCGATGGAGCCGTTATCATTGTCGAAAACTGCCTCGCACGATTTGCGCAGGCGCAGCATCGTCTGGGAAAACTGCTCACTAGATCAGAGCGGTTCGACCTTGCCGGAAAGGCCACGGCGGAGGTCATTCGACCGAGTCTGTTTGGCGTTATGATCATTGGAATCGTCTATGTGCCTATCTTCGCCCTTACCGGGGTGGAAGGTAAGATGTTTCATCCCATGGCGTTCACTGTCGTCATCGCCTTGACCGCCTCACTCATCCTCTCATTGACCTTCGTGCCTGCCGCCGTCGCCATGTTTGTAACGGGGCGCGTCAGGGAAACGGAGAGCTTCTTTATGCGGGGAGCTCGGGCTCTCTATGTTCCGTTGCTCGACTTTGCCTTGCGGTTGAGATGGGCCCTGATCGCGGTGGCAATCGGTCTTGTCGTCTTTGCGGGGCTTTTGTCGACTCGTCTTGGCTCCGAGTTCATTCCAAATCTCGACGAGGGCGACATCGCAATGCACGCTTTGCGCATTCCGGGTACGGGCCTCAAGCAGGCGATCCATATGCAGACGCAGATCGAGGCACGCATCAAGGAATTTCCCGAGGTGCGTCAGGTTTTGGCCAAAATCGGAACGGCCGAGATCGCGACCGATCCAGTGCCGCCCAGCGTCGCCGATACGTTCATTTTCCTGAAGCCTCGGGAAGAGTGGCCCGATCCACGCAAGACCAAACAAGCCCTGGTGCAGGAAATTCAGGAGGTCGTAGAACGCATTCCTGGCAACAACTATGAGTTCACCCAGCCGATTCAAATGCGCTTCAATGAACTGATCTCCGGCGTCCGTGCGGATGTCGCCGTCAAGGTGTTTGGCGACGATCTCGACGAGCTGTTTCGTGTCGGCAATGCCATCGAGCGTGTCCTCTCGACTGTTAAAGGCGCGCAGGATGGCAAGGTTGAGCAACTCACGGGTCTGCCCGTCTTGCAGATTTCGCCGGATAAGAAGGCGCTCGCGAGATACGGCTTGAATGTTGCCGACATACAGGACGTCGTCCGCACTTCCATGGGCGGAACCGTGGTGGGTACGATGTTTGAGGGCGACCGTCGGTTCGACGTTGTCGTTCGCCTTCCGGAAGAACAACGGGGGCAGATTGAAGATATCGGTCGGCTGCGGATACCCCTTGCTACGAAGGGAGGCGAGCGTCGCTACGTCACTCTGGCTGAGGTCGCTGAAGTCGCGACGGTCATCGGTCCTAATCAGATCAGTCGTGAAAATGGCAAACGCCGCGTCGTTATCACGGCCAATGTCAGAGGACGCGATTTAGGATCTTTCGTGACGGAGCTTCAGGAAAGAGTCCGAGCGGAGGTCACCATTCCGCCGGGCTATTGGGTGGAATACGGCGGCACATTCCAGCAACTGATATCAGCGTCCAAACGTCTTCAGTTGGTCGTCCCGCTTGGACTGCTATTAATCCTTATGCTTCTGTATGCGCTTTTCCGCTCAGTCAAAGATGCATTACTGGTGTTTTCTGGCGTCCCGTTGGCACTTACCGGAGGTGTTGCAGCTCTCGCGCTCCGCGATATGCCATTGTCGATTACGGCGGGCGTGGGATTCATCGCGCTTTCAGGTGTCGCGGTCCTAAACGGCGTTGTGATGATTTCCTACATTAGAAGCCTACGTCAGGGGGGACTTGATCCTGAAACAGCGACACGTGAGGGTGCGTTGGCCCGCCTGCGGCCTGTTCTAATGACAGCATTGGTCGCCAGTTTGGGCTTCATTCCCATGGCATTCAATGTGGGTGCAGGCTCCGAAGTTCAGCGCCCGCTTGCGACTGTGGTCATCGGCGGCATCATATCATCAACAGTCCTGACGTTGCTGGTTCTTCCGGCCCTCTATCGGCTGGCACATCGACGAGATGGTGCATTCGTTGACGCAACAGAACCGGAAGTCACGTCTACCGTTCACGACGGTTATCGTGCGTAGCATCTAGTTGCCACGTCGCAGTCTGGCGTCAGACACAGGAAAAATGCTTATGCTGTCAATCCTTGCCAACCGCACCTATCGGCACCTATTCGCCGCACAGGTCATCGCCCTGATCGGCACAGGCCTGATGACCGTGGCACTCGGTTTGCTGGCGTTCGAGATTGCCGGCGACAGGGCTGGCGCTGTGCTCGGTACGGCTCTTGCCATCAAGATGATCGCCTATGTCGGCCTCGCACCGATTGCCGGCAGCCTCGCAGGTCGTGTGTCGCGTCGCCCATTTTTGGTGACAATGGATTTGATCCGGGCATCGACCGCGATCGCGTTGCCGTTCGTGACGCAAGTCTGGCAGATTTACATTCTAATTTTCGTGCTACAGGCGGCCTCCGCAGCGTTCACGCCAACGTTTCAAGCCACCATTCCGGACGTCCTTCCGGATGAGAGCGACTACACGCGCGCCTTGTCGTTGTCCCGTCTCGCTTATGACTTGGAAAATCTGCTCAGCCCCGCCCTGGCGGCGGCGCTGTTGACGGTCATCTCATTTAACACACTGTTCGCCGGCACTGTTGTCGGGTTCATTTGCTCAGCACTGTTGGTCGTGTCGGTCCAGCTTCCTTCGCCAGCAGCCACCTCCGCCATCGGCCAATCCTTTTACGAAAAAACCACCCGCGGCATTCGAATCTATCTGGCGACGCCGCGCCTGCGCGGATTGCTCGCCTTGAACCTGTCGGTGGCGGCGGCGGGTGCCATGGTCATCGTCAATACGGTCGTCCTGGTGCGCGGGCTGCTGGGGCGGCCCGACGGCGACGTCGCACTGGCGTTGGCCTGCTTCGGCGGCGGATCAATGCTTGCCGCGCTCCTGCTGCCGCGCGTATTGGACAGGCTGCCAGATCGCGCCGTGATGATATCCGCCGCCGGTCTGTTGACTGGTCTTCTCGTTATTCTTAGCGTCACTTTGGGCGTCGCGCCCCCGGATCGCATTTGGCCTTTGCTGCTTGGGCTTTGGGTCCTGATGGGAGTTGGCTACAGCGCCGTGCAGACCCCGAGTGGTCGATTGTTGCGCCGATCGGCGCAGCCCGCTGATAGGCCCGCGGTGTTCGCCGCTCAGTTTGCGCTATCGCACGCGTGTTGGCTCCTGACCTACCCGTTGGCGGGTTGGTTGGGCGAAACGGCCGGCATGGTTGTTGCGGCGTCCGTTCTCACGGCAGCCGCCTTCGCTGGCGTCGCTGGCGCATTGATAACGTGGCCTGCAAGAGACCCCGAGGCCGTCGAACATGAGCATCCCAACCTGACGATGGATGATCCGCATCTCGCGGACGCCTCCCAAAACCGTCATGCGCATGCATTTGTCATTGATGATCTGCACAAACGGTGGCCCAACGATACATGAGGCGTACGCGTTTTTCTACGGATGGAATCACCGCCGAGAACCTAGAGATTTTTGGATTTCAGAGCGATTTTTTGTAGGGATTGACATTTTCGGTGGAACAATGGGGGATCGAGTTGCGTGGCTTGCACTATCAAGGGCGGTGAGAAGCGTCGTCCGATGGACAGCGAGTTCAAACGGGGGGCTGTAAGCGCGCTTCTTGGAAACCGCATTCCCATGGCTTCGCTCGTCCAGATGCTGGCGGTTGCCGAGTATCTGAATTTCCGCCATGCGGCGGACGCGCTTGGTGCCAGCCAGTCTAGCGTCAGCGAGCGCATCAAGGCGCTGGAAGATACGCTCGGCATTTCGCTGTTCGAGCGCCATGCGCGCGGCGTGCGGTTAACCGACGCCGGACGATATTTCGCGGAACAGGTGACGGTCGGCATCGCGCAACTCGACCATGCCGTGAAGACGGTCGGCATGATGGCGCGCGGCAATCACGGCCGTCTGCGCGTCGGCGTCCATGCACTGATCCCTGGTAGCTTCCTCGCTGAAGTTGTCGGCCAATATCATGCGAAGTATCCCGAAGTCGATGTTCAGATCACCGAGGGCACCGCCTGCGAGGTGGTGAGCCAGCTTCGCGCCGACCGGCTCGATGTGGCGTTCGTCGCCGGCACGCCTGAATATCCCGACTGCCGCTCGACGTGCATCTGGACCGAACCGCTGGTCGTCGCATTGCCGGCCAGCCATCCGCTCGCCGAACGCAACGGCGTTACCTGGGCCGATCTGGCGGGCGAAGCTTTCCTCGTCCGCCACAGCGGCACGGGACCGCAGGTGCATGACCATATCTTGCTGCGTCTCGCCGGGCGTTGGCTTTCGCCTTCGATCGTTCGTCTCGCCGTCGAGCGCGGCTCGCTGCTATCGATGATCGCGCAAGGCTACGGCGTGACGATCGCAGGCGATGCGCACATGCTGTTACGGCCTCCCGGCGTGGTGTTCCTGCCGTTCCTGGATGAACCCGAGCCGGTGCCATTCTCGGCCGTCTGGTCGCCGCACAATCGCAGCGCCGTGCTACGCAATCTGCTCCAGCTCGCGAACCGGATGAGCCGGGCGGCTCACGCCGCATGAGTTCTTCAGAAACGAGCGATCATCGGGGTGGTAAACCGACGTAAACGCTTCGCACGCGAGGTCGTGTGCCGTTTCCTCACGCGATGCTGACCTCTCGTTAGGAGATCGATCCTGGCTGTCATTACCCTTTACGATGAAGTCTTCTAGCGGCTCATCGAAAACACCGTCGCTCAGGCGCAAAAGTCAAAGCTGTGCGACAGCCTTTCGTGAAATTTCTTTCGGGTGGTAGTCGGGCCCCTGATGCGAGCAACCACGGTAATCATAGTCAACCTATTTGCCGCCGATAGCATTCGGTAGCCCTCTCGCATCCTCTTTCCTGTTGCCTCTCGCCGAAACGCTTATTCTCTGATCGGCTCCATCCCTTTGCCGAAATGGAGCCCTTATGCGCGGAGGCCGAATCCTTTGGGGCCAGATCGCCGTCGTCTTCACCATCGCTCTAGTGATGACGTGGGCGGCGACGCAATGGACGGCATGGCGGCTCGGCTTTCAGGCGCAGCTTGGCGATCCATGGTTCGAGCTGGCGGGCTGGCCGATCTACTATCCGCCGGCCTTCTTCTGGTGGTGGTTCTCCTTCGACGCCTATGCGCCCGCAGTCTTCACTGAAGGCGGCTTCATCGCTGCATCCGGCGGCATCATTGCGATCGTCGCCGCCATCACCATGTCGGTCATCCGCGCGCGCGAATCCCGCAACGTCGCAACCTACGGTTCCGCCCGATGGGCGGAGAACCGGGAAATCCGCGCCGCCGGGCTGCTCGGCCCCGATGGTGTCGTGCTCGGCCGGCTTGAACGGGACTATCTGCGCCACAATGGACCCGAGCATGTGTTGTGCTTCGCGCCGACGCGATCCGGCAAAGGCGTCGGTCTTGTCGTGCCGACGCTTCTGACCTGGCCAGGATCGGCCATCATTCACGACATCAAGGGCGAGAACTGGACGCTGACGGCCGGCTTCCGCGCCAGGCATGGCCGCGTGCTGCTGTTCGATCCGACCAACGCGAAGTCGTCGGCCTACAATCCCTTGCTCGAAGTGCGGCAGGGCGAATGGGAAGTGCGCGACGTGCAGAACATCGCGGATATTCTGGTCGATCCCGAAGGGAGCTTGGACAAGCGCAACCATTGGGAGAAGACCAGCCACAGCCTGTTGGTCGGCGCGATCCTCCACGTTCTCTATGCGGAGCAGGACAAGACGCTGGCGGGCGTCGCTAACTTCCTCTCCGATCCGCGCCGGCCGGTGGAAGCTACCTTGCGGGCGATGATGGACACGTCGCATCTCGGCGAGGCCGGCGTTCATCCCGTCATCGCGTCATCGGCGCGTGAGCTGTTGAACAAGTCCGAGAACGAACGCTCCGGCGTGCTCAGCACGGCCATGAGCTTCCTTGGCCTCTACCGCGATCCCGTCGTAGCGCGCGTCACCGCGCGCTGCGACTGGCGTATCGCCGATCTGGTCGGAAGCGGCGAGGCGGTCAGTCTCTATCTTGTGGTGCCGCCCTCCGACATCAACCGGACGAAACCGCTGATCCGGCTTATCCTCAACCAGATCGGCCGCAGGCTGACCGAGGAACTGAAAACCTCCGGCAAGCGTCATCGCCTGTTGTTGATGCTGGACGAGTTTCCCGCGCTGGGGAGGCTGGATTTCTTTGAATCGGCACTCGCCTTCATGGCCGGCTACGGAATCAAAAGTTTCCTGATTGCACAGAGCCTCAACCAGATCGAGCGCGCCTACGGCCCGAACAATTCCATCCTAGACAACTGCCACGTCCGCGTCGCCTTCGCAACCAACGACGAACGCACCGCCAAGCGCGTGTCGGATTCGCTCGGCACCGCGACGGAGCTGCGCGATTCCACCAACTACGCGGGACACAGATTGTCGCCGTGGCTGGGGCATCTCATGGTGTCGCGGCAAGAGACGGCGCGGCCGCTGCTCACACCCGGCGAGATCATGCAGCTTCCCCCCGTCGACGAAATCGTCATGGTGGCGGGCACGCCGCCGATCCGCGCGACCAAAGCCCGCTACTATGAGGATGCGCGCTTCAAGGAACGCATCCTGACGCCGCCCGATCCGGCCGCGCGCCCGAACGCCGCGCAGCAAGGATCGGATCATTGGTCGCTCCGCGTTGTCACCGTGGCGAAGGCTCAGGCCACGAGCGCCACCGCCGGTAGCGTGGACGGTGATCTCGCCAATGCCGGCATTCGTCGCGAACCCGAGCTGCCCGAGCATGAGGAGATCGTCGCGCCGCCGCGTCCGCCGGAGCACGAGTTCGATCTTCTGGACGACGAGCCCGACATCGACGCGGCGAAGGCCCGCGCGCTGCGCTCGCAGATTCGTCTGGTCGCGCGGCAAGCATCGCTCGATCCCGGCGACGGCATCGAGCTTTAGGAGGCACCGCATGACGACCCGCACCCGCATGAACGTCTATTTCAACCCGGAACTGCTCGCCCAGGTCGAAGCGCTGGCGCTGCGCCGCCAGGTGTCGAAATCCGCCATCATCGAGGCGGCTGTTGCCTCGTTCCTGTCCGGCGATTCCGCCGAGAAGCTGGAGGCGGCCATGTCGCGCCGCCTGGACAAGCTCGGCCGCCAGATCGACGGGCTCGACGAAGATCTCGCCGTGCTCGGCGAGGCCGTCTCGCTGTTCGTTCAATTCTGGCTCCTGGTCACGCCGCCCGTGCCTGACGGCGCGCAGTCGTCCGCCAAGGCGAAAGGTGCGGAACGGTTCAAAGGTTTCATGCTTACGCTTGGCAAACGTCTGGCGACGGGCGACAGATTTTTGAAAGAGCTGTCGCGGGACATCGACTCGTTCCAGAGCAACGCCGATCGTGATGACGTAGAGACGAGCGGCGACCCCGCCTGAGTATCCGACCCATCCCATTCGCCGCCGATCCCCGCACGCAGCTAGATACTTGTTGAACCCGCCCGGCTTCGGGCTCTTTTAATCGACCCCGCTGCGGGGACCGTCTGTCGCGCCCCACCAGGAAACGGGGCCGCAATGTCATTACCACACCGGAAACCGGAAGCGATCGCGCGCGGCGCGCGCATGTTGCGCACCGCGCTTGGCGCAGCGATCGCGCGCTTTCTGGAAGACCCGGCCGTGGTCGAGGTGATGCTGAATCCCGATGGCCGGATTTGGGTGGACCGGCTGTCCGAAGGGCTGGCCGATACGGGCGAGACCATGACGGCCGCCGATGGCGAACGCATCGTGCGGCTGGTCGCGCACCATGTCGGCGCGGAGGTTCACGCCCGCGCGCCGCGCGTCTCGGCCGAACTGCCGGAGACCGGCGAGCGGTTCGAGGGACTGTTGCCGCCCGTCGTCGCAGCGCCGGCCTTCGCCATCCGCAAGCCGGCCGTGGCGGTCTTCACGCTCGCCGACTATGTGGCGGCGGGTATCATGACCGCCGATCAGGCGGAGACGTTGCGCAACGCTGTCGCGTCCCGCGCCAACATCCTTGTCGCGGGCGGCACCTCGACCGGCAAGACCACCTTGACCAACGCGCTGCTCGCCGAAGTGGCGAAGGGCGCGGATCGCGTCGTCATCATCGAGGACACGCGCGAGCTGCAATGCGCCGCGCCGAACCTTGTCGCCATGCGGACGAAGGACGGCGTGGCGACGCTCTCCGATCTTGTCCGCTCATCGCTGCGCCTGCGTCCCGACCGCATACCCATCGGTGAGGTGCGCGGCGCTGAAGCGCTCGACCTCCTGAAAGCATGGGGCACGGGGCACCCCGGCGGCATCGGCACGATTCACGCCGGCACCGGCATCGGCGCGCTGCGCCGGCTCGAACAGCTCATTCAGGAGGCCGTCGTCACGGTCCCGCGCGCGCTCATCGCCGAGACCATCGACCTCGTTGCCGTTCTTTCCGGCCGCGGCTCCGCGCGCCGGCTGGCCGAACTCGCCCGCGTCGAAGGGCTCGGCCCGAACGGCGATTACCGCATCACCCAAGCCAAGCCGAACACAGGAGACTCCGCATGATCCACACCACCATGCGCATCCGCCGCACCATCGCGACGGTCGCCACCATTACCTATGTCAACCTCGCCCTTGCTCCGGCCGCCCATGCGTCGGGCTCCTCGATGCCGTGGGAGCAGCCGCTTCAACAAATCCTCCAGTCGATCGAGGGGCCGGTTGCCAAGATCGTCGCCGTCATCATCATCATCGCGACCGGCCTGGCGCTGGCGTTCGGAGACACGTCGGGCGGCTTCCGCCGCCTGATCCAGATCGTGTTCGGCCTGAGCATTGCGTTCGCGGCCAGCTCGTTCTTTCTCAGCTTCTTCAGCTTCGGCGGCGGGGCGCTCGTCTGATGGCGACCGCCTTTGAACAACTCGACGCGGTGCCGGGTTATACGATCCCGGTGCATCGCGCGCTGACCGAACACATCCTGCTCGGCGGCGCACCGCGCTCCATCGCGATTCTGAACGGCACGCTGGCCGGGGCCGTGGGCCTCGGCCTGCGGCTCTGGCTGGTCGGGCTCCTGATATGGGCGATCGGGCATTTCACAGCCGTTTGGGCAGCGAAGCGCGATCCGCTCTTTGTCGAAGTCGGGCGCAGGCATTTGCGCATCCCGGCTTTCCTGGCGGTCTGAGGGGAGGGCAAGTCATGCTGAACCTCGCCGAATATCGTCGCAATGCCCAACGTCTGGCCGACTATCTGCCCTGGGTGGCGCTCGTTGCCCAAGGCGTCGTGCTCAACAAAGATGGCAGCTTCCAGCGCACGGCGCGCTTTCGCGGTCCCGATCTGGATTCCGCCGTCGCGGCTGAGCTGGTCGCCGTCGCCGGACGCATCAACAACGCCTTTCGCCGTCTCGGCTCCGGCTGGAGCATCTTTGTCGAGGCGCAGCGCCACGAGGCTTCGACTTATCCGAACAGCATCTTTCCCGATCCGGCGTCGGCGATCGTCGATGCCGAGCGGAAAGCCGATTTCGAGGAAGCCGGCGCGCATTTCGTATCGGGCTACTTCCTGACTTTCCTGTTTCTTCCGCCGGCCGAGGAAGCCGCGCGCGCGGAAACCTGGCTCTACGAGGGCCGCGAGCAATCCGGCGTCGATCCGCATGAAATCCTGCGCGCATTCACCGATCGCACCGACCGCGTGCTGGCGCTGCTCGACGGCTTCATGCCGGAATGTGCATGGCTGGATGACGCGGAGACTCTGACCTATCTGCATTCGACGGTTTCGACCAAGCACCATCGCGTGCGCGTGCCGGAAACGCCGGTCTATCTCGACGCGCTGCTGGCGGACCAGCCGCTGACCGGCGGGCTGGAGCCACGCCTTGGCGACCAGCATGTGCGCGTGCTCACCATCGTCGGATTCCCGACCGCGACGACGCCCGGCCTGTTGGATGACTTGAACAAGCTGGCGTTCGCATATCGCTGGAGCACGCGCGCGATCCTGCTCGACAAGACCGACGCGACGAAGCTGCTGACCAAGATCAGGCGGCAATGGTTCGCGAAGCGAAAGTCGGTCGCCGCGATCCTCAAGGAAGTGATGACGAACGAAGCGTCCGTTCTCGTAGACACGGATGCGGCGAACAAGGCGGCCGACGCCGACATAGCCCTTCAAGAGCTTGGGGCCGACGTGGCGGGCATGGCCTACGTCACCGCGACGATCACGGTGTGGGATGCCGATCCGCGTCTGGCGCAGGAGAAATTGCGCCTTGTCGAGAAGGTCATTCAGGGCCGCGATTTCACGGCCATGATCGAGACCGTCAACGCGGTGGATGCGTGGCTCGGCAGCTTGCCCGGTCATGCCTACGCCAATGTCCGGCAACCGCCGATCAGCACTTTGAATCTCGCCCACATGATCCCCTTGAGCGCCGTGTGGGCGGGGCCGGAACGGGATGAACATCTCGGTGCGCCCCCCTTGCTTTACGGCAAGACCGAGGGAAGCACCCCGTTCCGGTTGTCCTTGCATGTCGGCGATGTGGGCCACACGCTTGTCGTCGGGCCGACCGGCGCGGGCAAGTCCGTGCTGCTCGCCCTCATGGCCTTGCAGTTCCGCCGCTACACCGATGCGCAGGTCTTCGCCTTCGATTTCGGTGGTTCGATCCGCGCCGCGTCGCTCGCGATGGGCGGGGACTGGCACGATCTCGGCGGAGGGCTCACGGAAGGGGACGAGTTCTCCGTTTCGCTCCAGCCGCTCGCCCGCATCCACGATACTTATGAACGCGCCTGGGCGGCTGACTGGATCGTCGCGATCCTCCTGCGTGAGGGCATCGCGATCACGCCCGAGGTGAAGGAACATCTTTGGACGGCGCTGACTTCGCTCGCCTCCGCGCCGATCGAGGAACGCACCATCACCGGCTTGTGCGTGCTGCTCCAGTCGAACGATCTCAAGCAGGCGCTGCGACCGTATTGCGTCGGCGGTCCTTACGGCCGGTTGCTCGACGCTGAATCCGAACATCTCGGCTCGGCCGACGTGCAGGCGTTCGAGATTGAGGGGCTTGTCGGAACGGGCGCAGCGTCGGCCGTGCTGGCGTATCTCTTTCATCGCATCGGCGACCGGCTCGACGGCCGCCCGACGCTGCTCATCATCGATGAAGGTTGGCTTGCGCTGGACGATGAAGGCTTCGCCGGCCAGCTCCGCGAATGGCTGAAGACGCTCAGAAAAAAGAATGCGTCCGTCATCTTCGCCACCCAGTCGCTCAGCGACATCGACAATTCGAGCATCGCGCCGGCCATCATCGAAAGCTGCCCGACGCGGCTCCTTCTGCCGAACGAACGCGCGATCGAACCGCAGATTACGGCGATCTACCGCCGCTTCGGCCTCAACGACCGCCAGATCGAAATCCTCGCACGGGCGACGCCGAAGCGCGACTACTACTGCCAGTCGCGGCGCGGCAATCGTCTGTTCGAGCTTGGCCTGTCGGAAGTCGGCCTCGCGCTCTGCGCCGCGTCTTCCAAATCCGACCAGACATTGATTGCGCAGATCGTCGCCGAACACGGCCGCGACGGATTCCTGACGGCCTGGCTCACCGCCCGCGATGCTGGCTGGGCGGTCGATCTCCTCCCGAACTTTTCCATCCCTCTGACAGAAAAGGAGCTTCAACCATGATGATCCGTCATTCCCATTCGCGCGCTGTCCTCATGGCCGCGACCATGCTCGCCGCACCCATCGCATTGTCGCCGATGCTGGCGACGCCGGCGCACGCGCTCATTGTGTTCGATCCGTCGAATTACGCGCAGAACGTCATTCAGGCGGCACGGGCACTGGAGCAGATCAACCACCAGATCACCTCGCTTCAGAACGAAGCGCAGATGCTCATCAATCAGGCGCGCAATCTGGCGAGCCTGCCGTTCTCCTCGCTCCAGCAGCTCCAACAGTCGGTTCAGAAGACGCAACAGCTTTTGAATCAGGCGCAGAACATCGCCTTCGACGTGCAGAAGATCGACCAGATGTTCAGCCAGAAATACGGCAACGTCTCCATGTCCGCGACGGATCGACAGCTTGTCGCCGACGCGCGCTCGCGCTGGCAAAACACGGTCGGTTCATTGCAGGACGCCATGCGTGTGCAGGCCGGCGTTGTCGGGAATATCGACACGAACCGCACCCAAATGTCGAACCTCGTCAGCCAGAGCCAGGGCGCGACCGGCGCGCTGCAAGCCACGCAGGCCGGCAACCAGTTGCTCGCCCTGCAATCGCAGCAGCTTTCCGATTTGGTGGCGCTCGTCTCGGCCAATGGCCGCGCCGATGCGCTGACGCAGGCCGAGAGGGCGGCCGCAGCCGAACAGGGCCGCGAACAGCGCCGCCGCTTCCTGACGCCGGGTAGCGGCTACACGCCCGGCAACGCGACCATGTTCAACAGCGGTAATTGAGGACACGGCCATGGACGGCAAGATGCTGGCGCGTCTCGGCGCTGTCGTGTTCATCGCCATCGCGATTACCGCAGCCGTGGTCGAGATGACGCGCAAGGAGGACGCGCCAGCATCTTCATCGGCGCGAGCCCTTCAACCCGAACGCGATCCGCTACGCGAGAGTCAGCGCCGGTGCCAGCGGCTTGGTCAGAGCGCGGCCGACGACCCCGAATGCCTGCGCACATGGGCGAAGACGCGCGATCGCTTCCTTGGTCGCACGCCTGCGCCGGCAGCGGCGAACACCACGACGGAGGCGCACTGATGGGCGGCTCCGGCGTTATCGACAACTTCCTCGCCACCTTCACGCGCTACATCGACAGCGGGTTCGGCCTGCTCGGCGGCGAGGTGGGGTTCATCGCCACAACGCTGATCGTCATCGACGTAACCCTGGCCGCACTGTTCTGGAGCTGGGGCGCGGACGACGACATTATTGCGCGGCTGGTCAAGAAGACGCTGTTCGTCGGCGTGTTCGCTTACCTGATCGGCAACTGGAACAACCTGGCTCACATTATCTTCGACAGCTTCGCCGGCCTCGGCCTGAAGGCGAGTGGCACGGGCTTCACCGTGCAGGATCTGATGCGTCCCGGCAAGGTAGCGCAAACCGGCCTCGACGCCGCGCGGCCGCTGCTTGAATCCATTTCCGACCTCATGGGCTGGGTCGCGTTCTTCGAGAACTTCATTCAGATCGCGTGCCTGCTGTTCGCCTGGGCGCTCGTCATCCTCGCCTTCTTCATTCTCAGCATCCAACTGTTTGTCACCTTGATCGAGTTCAAGCTGTCCACGCTGGCCGGCTTCGTGCTGATCCCGTTCGGCCTGTTCGGCAAGACCGCCTTCATGGCCGAGCGCGTGCTTGGCAACGTGATTTCTTCCGGCATCAAAGTTCTGGTGCTCGCCGTCATCATCGGCATCGGCTCGACGCTGTTCAGCGAGTTCACGCAGGGCTTCGGTGGCGTCACGCCAACTGTCGACGACGCCATGGCGATCGTGCTGGCCGCGCTGTCGCTGGTCGGACTTGGCATATTCGGCCCCGGCATCGCCTCTGGCCTTGTCAGCGGCGGCCCGCAACTCGGCGCTGGCGCGGTGATGGGAACGGGACTTGCCGTTGGCGGTGCAGCTTTTGCAGCCGGCGGCGGTGCGATGCTGGCCGCGCGTGGTGGAGCCGCCGCATTGTCCGGTGGCGCTGCCGCCGTGCGCGGCGGCGCGACCGCTGCGGGTGCGGCTTCCGCCGCCTACAGCCTCGGCTCATTCGGCCAGTCCGGCGCATCCGGTGTTGCTTCCGGCGTCGGCGGCATCGCGCGCGCCGCAGGCAGCGCGGCGACATCGCCGCTGCGCCGCGCAGGGGCAAGCGTCAAATCCAGCTTCTCCGAAGGTGTCAAATCCGGCTTCAGCGCAACCGGCGGCTCCTCGACCATGGGGACGGTCGGCGGCACCGACGACGTTGCTTCCGCATCCTCGCAGGCCACGGGCACACCGCCCGGCTGGGCGCAACGAATGCGCCGATCCGGCCATGCCAGCCATGCCGCTCAAACCGCCGCTCACGCCCTGCGCTCCGGCGACGGCCATGGCTCCGGTTCTTCCGTCAACCTCTCCGAAAGTGACCGCTCATGAATCTGTTCAGGCGACCCGCCACGCATTACGGCAAGACTACGCAACCCGAGACACCCTATCAGAAGGCCGCACAGGTCTGGGACGACCGTATCGGTTCAGCCCGCGTGCAGGCGAGGAACTGGCGGCTCATGGCCTTCGGATCGTTGATCCTGTCGGCCGGCTTCGCCTCCGCGCTGATCTGGCAATCCGCGCGCGGGACCGTCGTGCCGTGGGTGGTGCAGGTGGACAAGCTCGGTCAGGCGCAGGCCGTCGCAGCGGCCACGGCCGACTACAAGCCGACCGACCCGCAAGTAGCGTGGCATCTGGCCCGCTTCATCGAGCAGGTCCGCTCGATCCCGGCCGATCCGATCATCGTGCGGCAAAACTGGCTGCGAGCCTACGACTGGACGACCGATCGCGGTGCGGCGGCGCTCAACGACTACGCTCGCGCCAACGACCCCTTCACCAAGGTCGGCAAGCAGCAGGTCGCCGTCGAAGTCTCCAGCGTCATCCGCGCGTCGGCGGAATCATTCCGCGTCGCCTGGACCGAACGTCACTACGAGAACGGCCAACTCTCGACCACCGAACGATGGACCGCAATCCTCACGATTACGATCCAGCCGCCGCGCGATGCCGAACGGCTGAAGGCCAATCCGCTGGGCATCTACGTCAACGCCATCAACTGGTCGCGGGAGATGAGCCAATGAGCAGAATTATGCCTCAGCGTAATTCCGGGTGCGAGATTACGTCTCTCCGTAAATCCGCAATCGCGGCTGTCCTGCTCTCGGCAACCATGCTGGCAGGCTGCGCCACCTACAAGCCGCCTCAGATCAGCTACGATGCCGATGTGCCGCCGCTGCCGGCCGTGCCCGCATCCGTCACCGACGATCGGCCTAAGCCGCTGCATATCCCGCCGGCCTGGTCGCCCGCGAAAGGCGGCACGGCGGCCGGCTCGCCGATCGGCCGCGTGGAGAACGCCAACGCGGCCGCGCGCGTTCAGCCGCGCCGCGAAGGTTACTACAACGCCATCCAGATTTATCCGTGGAGCGATGGCGCACTCTATCAGGTCTATGCCGCACCGGGGCAGATCACCGATATAGCACTGGAGGCCGGCGAGAGCCTGACCGGCGCGGGACCGATCGCGGCCGGCGATACCGCCCGCTGGGTTATCGGCGATACCGAAAGCGGCAGCGGCACGACCCGCCGCGTCCACATCCTCGTCAAGCCGACGCGCCCTGACATCACCACCAATCTCATCGTCACCACCGACCGGCGCGTCTACATGATCGAGCTGCGTTCGGGCGAGAAGCCCTATATGCCGGCGGTCGCCTGGGCGTATCCGCAGCCGCGGGCGGGGCAGCGCGGCAGCGTCCCAGCAACGCCGGTCATTCCGGCCGCGGCCGCGCGCAACTATCGCTATGGGCTCACCGGCGACTCGCCGTCGTGGAAACCGATCGCCGTCTATGACGACGGCCGCAGAGTGTATGTCGAGTTTCCGCGCGGCATCGTGCAAGGCGAAATGCCGCCGATCTTCGTCATCGGCGCGGACGGCGAAGCGCAGATCGTCAACAGCCGCATCTACCACAACATCCTGATCGTGGACCGCCTGTTCGGCGCGGCCGAACTGCGCCTTGGCAGCGGCAAGCACCAGCAAACTGTCAGGATTGTCCGCACGGACGGGAGGCCATCGTCATGACCGACACCGAGAGCAACGCCGGGCCGATGCGGCTTCGCGCCGAACCGCCGCGCGTCACGCGACTGTCGCGCAAGGTGCTCGCCGGAATCGGTGCTGTCGCCATGGTCGGGATCGGCGTGGCGCTGATCTATGCGCTTCAGACCCGCGACGCCGGCAAGAGCGGTGAAGAACTCTATTCCACCGACAACCGGCAGACCGCCGATGGGCTTGCCGGTTTGCCGAAGGATTATACCGGCCCGGTTCTCGGCCCGGCGCTGCCGGGCGATCTCGGCAGGCCCATTGTCAACGCGCAGAACCGTGGCCAACCTGTCGTTCCGCCCGTGGTCGCGACGCCGACCGTCGATCGCGCCGAGGAACGCCGGCTCGCCGAGGAAGAAGCCGCGCGCGTCAGCAAGGTCTTTTTCCAGACCGAGGCTCGCACTACAAATTCCGCCGGCACGCCGGGAAGCACGGCGCTGCCGAACCTCACCGGCCTCGACCTTGCGGGCCTCAATGGACAATCCGGACAGCCGACCGTGCAGGACAAGCAGCTGGCTTTCCTCAACGCCGCCGTCGACCGCCGCACCACGTCGTCGGATCGCGTCATGCCGCCGGCATCGCCTTATGTCCTTCAGGCCGGAGCCGTCATATCGGCCGCGCTGATTACCGGCATCCGTTCAGATCTGCCGGGCCAGATCACGGCGCAAGTGACCGAGAACATCTACGACAGCCCGACCGGCCGCATCCTGCTCGTGCCGCAAGGGACGCGCATCATCGGTCAGTATGACAACAACGTGCAGTTCGGCCAGCGCCGCGTGCTGCTCGTCTGGAACAGGCTGATCCTGCCCAATGGCCGATCCATCGTGCTCGAACGCCAGCCGGGCGCGGACACGCAAGGCTATGCCGGCCTTGAGGACGGCGTTGATTATCACTGGTGGGATCTCGCAAAGGCCGCCGGCCTCTCGACGCTGCTCTCCGTTGGCGCGGAGCTGGCTGTCGATGACGACGACCGGCTATTGCGCGCCATCCGCAACGGCGGCCAGGACACCATCAACGACGCAGGACAGCAGATCATCCGCCGCCAGCTCAACGTCGCGCCGACGCTGACCATTCGGCCGGGATACCCCGTCCGCGTCATCGTCACGCGCGACCTTGTGTTCGAGCCCTACAGAGGTTGACCATGGCTAAGCTGAAACTCGGTCCCATCGCCGACGATAAGCCCGTGAAGATCACGACGGAGCTGCCTGCGTCGCTCCATCGCGATCTTGTCGCCTATGCGGAAGTGCTAGCCCGCGAGACGGGCCAGCCTGCCGCCGATCCGGTGAAGCTGATCGCGCCGATGCTGGAGCGCTTCATCGCCACGGATCGCGAGTTCGCGAAGGCTCGGCGCTCAGGAGCTGCGGCAAGTCGCTAATGCGCGGCTTGCATTTGCTCGGCGCTGGAAACTCCCAAATCAGGAACGGCCTGACGGCTCCGACTCGCTCGCGCCGCTCAGTTCTTCCGCAACTATGGCCTCTACAACAGCGTAGTTCATTTCAGTGAGGGGAGAGAGACGCGCAATCTCTGCCGCAACCTTAGCCCAATGAAAGAACGATTCCTTATCACCGCGCGCGCGACACCGTGCAGCCAAACGCTGGGCCGTATAGTAGGCATTCGGTTCGTCTTGCTCGATGAGTGCCTGAGCGTCGTCTTGCCAGAGACGGCGCAACATACGCCGTCTCTCGACCCACCTTCGGATGGGACCAAACATTCCCTATGCCGCCATCTTGCGCCGTTTGCGGCTCAGAAGGGCGCTCACAAATCGTTCCCACCTTTTCATGCCCGCGCGCTTCTCGGGCATGTAATTCCAGCGATCATAGCTCTTGGAGCTAACGTCCTGGAGTGTGTGGTTCTGAATCCGATCACGAATTTCCTTTGGCACGCCAGCTTTGCCCGCCAACGTCTTCCACGTTCGCCGAAGGTCGCGATTGGTCACGACAGGGATCACGCCGCGCTCGCGCTGACGCCACATGAAAGAATAGAGGGTGCCATGGCTAACCGGCTTCGTCGGGTCCTTCATCGACGGAAAGAACCAGCCATGTTCGTTCGGCTTGATGCTCTCTATCAACTCGGCCGCGATCGACGGCACTGGTACTGCGTGCGGCTTGCCGTTCTTGGTCTTGGACCAATCAATAATCCGCTCCTTCGCATCCCACTGATCGACATGCAGGCGCGCGATTTCTTCGACACGCTGTCCTGTCAACATCAGGATACGAACCGCTCGGGTATAGGGCGGATGAACTGGCACATCCGGGCATTCGAGCCAGTGATAGAGCTGCGCGTATTCATCCTCGTTGAGCCAGCGTGTGCCGACCTTCTTGGGCTCAGTCGGGATGCCGGCCGCCGGATTATAGACAAGCTGAAATCGGCGCGGCGACGTGCTCCGATAGTCGTGTTCGGACTTCATTCCCCAACTGTAGGCAGAGCGGACATAGCTCCGAACATGGTCCGCCATGGCGCGAGCGCCACGCTCGAAAATTGGTCGGATGACTTCGGTGATCTCGTCGGGCTCGATCTCACGGGCAGGCCGGTTGCGTCCGAGCGTGTCCGCGATCTTGTTCAAGCCCTTTTCTGCCTCCGGCCAAGAGGATTTGTCGTTGTCTTTGAGGTGCGCGACGTAGGCTTCAAAAAGGTCAGCGACGGTGCCCGGTCGCGTGTCCGTTGCGATCTTGATGCTACGACCTTTCTGGATCAGGTCCGAATAATCTCGCTTGTAAACCTCACGCGCTTGCAGAAGCGACATCGAAGGATAGCTTCCGAGCTTCGCCTTCGTCCGCTTCCCGTCGCGCCATTGCTGCGCCATCCAATCCGTGGTGATGCGCTTTGGCATTTGCTTGACGACCAGCACAAGACGACCAGTCCCGCGCCCTTCGCCATCGGTGAGGCTTTCCTGTTTTCCGGTCCGTTCCACACGCTTGATAGCTTGACGTATGGCTCCGTCGGTGAGGCTGGGCACGGCAATATCTCCTTGAAACTGGGAGCGGTAGAGGTTCGCTAATTGGGGTCGGTTAAGTCTCCGATCGTCAGAAACCGCCCCCAATTATCCGATAACCGCCCCCTGTACACAATGGCAAAAATATTAATGTTTCAAAGTGCTTGAACGTGAATTTCCGGGCATATCAGTGCCCGAGTTGGGTGGTTGTGCACGAGGATGATCGCGGTTGCCGACAATTCCAGCGCGCGCTTGACCACTTCGCGGGGGTAGACCGGCGTGTGATCCACGGTGCCGGTCTGTTGCAGTTCGTCGGCGATCAACTGGTTGCGCTTGTCGAGAAACAGGATCCGGAATTGCTCCTTGTCGGCAAACGCCATCGCGGTGCGGCAATAGTCGATCACGTTCGACCATGACGACAGCATGGCGCGCTGCTTGACCTGACCCTTGGCGACGCGGCTTGCGGCCGCCGCGATCAGCTTCATCTCGGTCACGGCAGCATCGCCCAGTCCGCGGATCTCGCCGAGCCGCGCTTCCGGCGCATGGACCACCTCGGCAAAGGAGCCGAACCTCGCGATCAGGGTTTTCGCCAGCGGCTTGACGTCGCGTCGCGGCAGCGCGCGAAACAGCACCATTTCCAGCAGTTCATAGTCGCTGAGGGCGTCGGCGCCGGCATCGCGGAAGCGATCACGCAATCGCTCGCGATGGCCGTGATAATGCGGCACTTCCGAGAAAGCGGGCTGGTCTGACGGATCGTCAGCGTTTTCAGGCATGGGGCACGGCCGCGAGCTTACCCGGTCACCATGCCGGGGCCGCGGCCTTTTGCAAGCGGCAATTGCGGCGCTCTGCGCGAAATCAGGCCGCGTTGTAGGGAGGCTTGTCGAGCTTGCCGGGGGAGAGCGTGAAAATCTCGACGCCGTCCTGCGTCACCCCGACGGAATGCTCGAACTGCGCCGATAGCGAGCGATCCCGTGTCACAGCGGTCCAGCCATCGGACAGGATTTTCACGTGTGGCTTGCCGAGGTTGATCATCGGCTCGATGGTGAAGATCATGCCGGGGCGCAGCGGCACACCCTCTCCGGGCTTGCCGATGTGGATGATGTTCGGCTCGTCGTGAAACAGGCGGCCGAGGCCATGGCCGCAGAAATCGCGGACCACGCTCATCTGCTGCGGCTCGACGAAACTCTGGATCGCATGGCCGATGTCGCCGGTGGTCGCGCCGGGCTTGACGACGGCAATACCGCGCATCATGGCCTCGTAGGTCACATCGATCAGCCGCTCGGCGCGCCGTGAAATCGCTCCTGACGTGTACATGCGGCTGGAATCGCCGTACCAGCCATCGACGATCAGGGTGACGTCGATGTTGATGATATCGCCTTCCTTCAACTGCCGGTCGCCGGGCATGCCGTGGCAGACCACATGGTTGATCGAAATGCAGGTCGAGTAACGGTAACCGCGATACATCAGCGTCGCGGGAATGGCGTCATGGGCAATCGCGAACTTCCGGACGAATTCATCGATCTGCGAGGTAAGAACTCCCGGCCGCACGACCGATACCAACTCGTCGAGGCATTGGGCGGTCAGCGCGCCGGCTTTCCGCATTCCGGCAAAGCCGGCCGGGCCGTGCAGCTTGATCTGGCCGGTCTTGCGCGCGGCGGCCTGCGTGGCGTCAACATAATTCATGGGGGATCTGGCTTCGGAGGTTGCGGGCACACCGGCCCTATGCGGTCAATTTAATCCCTTGCCGCCAATTCGCAACCTTTGCGCCCGCGGAGATGGGTCACCCCGCGCTGGGCTTGGCGGCAGGGCCGGGACTGTCCGATGGAACCTCGAGGATGGTTTCCACCGGCAGCGCCCCGCTGCGGACCCGCAATTCGCGCACCGGGTAGGGCACGCGGATGTTTTCGTTCTTGAAGGCGGCCCAGAGCCCCTGCATCACGTTGCTGCGGACATTGTCCATGCCGACATCGAGATCGGCGACCCAGAAGGTCAGCGCGAATTTCATTCCGGTTTCGGCGAATTCGGTCAGCAGGCAGTTCGGCGCCTTGAAGGTCGCGACATTCTGCGTGTTGCGGGCGATGTCGACGGCCAGCGCGCAGACCCGGTTCGGGTCCGCTTCGTAATTGGTGGCGAAAATGACCTTCACCAGCATGGTCTTGTCGGTATAGGTCCAGTTGATGACGCGCTGGGTGACCAGATCCTCGTTCGGAATCAGAATCTCGCGCCCGTCGCCCGCCGCCACCGAGATGTAGCGGGTGTTCATCGAGCTGATCTTCCCGGTGCTGTCGCCGATGGTCACGAGGTCGCCGGGCTTGACCGATTTGTCCGCGAGCAGGATCACGCCGCTGATGAAATTTGCGATAATCTTCTGCAGGCCGAAGCCGAGGCCGACACCGATCGCGCCAGAGAACAGCGCGAAGGCCGACAGATCGATGCCGACCGCCGACATCACAACGGCAATGGCGACGATGATGAGTGCGACTCGCACGAGCTTGATCAGCAGCACCTGAACCGACGGGGTCAGGTCGCGCGAGCGAGCGATCCGGACTTCGATGAAGTTGCCGGCCGCGCCGACCAGCCACATCGCGATGGCGAGCAGCACGCCGACCTTGATGAGCAGCAATGGCGTCAGCCGCAGCGCGCCCACCGTGATCGAGATTGAATCGAGCGCGGCGGTAACATCATTGAGCCGGCCGATGATGCTGAGTGCGGCCACCGCCCAGGCCGCGATGGACACCACGCGGACCACGAACTCGTTGCGGATCACGCTGGTGACGAGGCGGATGATGAGCCACGCGGTCGCGAGATTGACCGCCGTCGACAGCACATAGCCCCGATAGAGCAGCCCGCCCTGAACCATGACCAGCCGCGATATTTCGGCGAGCAGCGCGAAAAGGATCGTGCCGGCGCGCTGCATCACGGTCCGGGCGAGCAGCCGCAGCGGCGCTGGCCAGCCCATTGTCAGCGACGTGACATCGAATCTGGCCCGCAGGCTGCTTCCCAGAGCCAGCGAGACCCCGGCGGCGACCAGGATGATGCCGAACTGCAGATAGAACCATGGCGAGGTGATTTCCCCGCCGATCGATTGCATCGCGTGGTTCAGGGCGTCTCGCAGCTCGTCCCAATCCATTGGCAGGTCCCGTCAGGTCAAGCAGGGGAAGATTCGTCTTTTCATGCGTCCTTGCGGCGCAGGCGTCAATATCGGCAAGGGCTGCACGCCGGGCAGGCGGGTCGCGATGCGATGCGTTTAGCGCCGGGAATCCGGTACATTTATGATGCCGAGATTTTGTTTGGTGATCTGCCGTGACACCTATAAGCAGTTTGCAGCGCAAGCCGAAAGCCCCCGCCGTCCATGGCCATCCTCGATTCTGTCAGTCTCACGATCCTGCTCGGCTCCGCGCTGATCATGGCGGGCATATTGTCGAGCCTGCTGGCGCTGCGGTTCGGCGCGCCCTTGTTGCTGGTCTTCCTTGGTCTCGGCTTGCTCGCGGGCGAAGGCGGCCTCGGCAAGCTCAAATTTGACGATGTCAGAATCGCCTATCTGGTCGGCTCCACGGCACTGGCGCTGATCCTGTTCGACGGCGGGCTGAAGACGCGCTTTCAGAGCATCCGCGCCGTCCTTGCGCCCTCGGCGGTCCTTGCCACCGCAGGCGTCCTTCTGACGGCGCTGCTGACGACCCCTGTTGCCAAATACGTGCTCGATCTGAACTGGATCGAGTCCTTCCTGCTCGGCGCGGTGGTCGCATCGACGGATGCTGCGGCGGTATTTCTTCTGGTGCACGCGCAGGGCCTGCGTCTTCGTCCGCGCATCGGCGCCATGCTTGAGGTCGAATCCGGCACCAACGATCCGTTTGCCGTATTCCTGACGATGGTGCTGGCGGAGTTGTTGTCGCTCGGGAAATACTCCGCGTCGCACATCTTCTGGCAGTTCACGCAGGAAGCCCTGCTGGGCATCGTGATCGGGGTGGTCGGCGGGCGTCTTGTGGTGTTCGCGCTGAACAAGATTTCCCTGCCGCAGGGCTTGCATGCTCCATTCGTGACGACGGCGGCGCTGGTGATCTTTGGCTTCGCGCAGATCGATCACGCCTCCGGCTTTCTTGCGGTCTATCTCGCCGGGATTGTGATCGGCAACCGGCCAACGCGCGCACACAATTCCGTGCTGACGTTTCTCGACGCCGCCACATGGCTTGCGCAGATCGTGATGTTCGTGCTGCTCGGGCTGCTGGCATCGCCTGACAAGCTGGTGTCAGTGGCGCTGCCGGCGCTGGTGGTCGCGCTGGCGCTGATGTTTGTCGCGCGCCCCATAGCGGTCTTTCTCTGCCTTGCACCGTTCCCTTTTCAATTGCGCGAAAAAATATTCATCTCATGGGTCGGCTTGCGCGGCGCGGTCGCGATCTTCCTGGCATCGATTCCGCTTTTGCTCGACCTGCCGAAGGCGCAGATCTATTTCAACGTGGCTTTCATCGTCGTCATCGTCTCACTGCTGCTGCAGGGATGGACGCTCGGATTCGCCGCCCGGCGGTTGAATGTTGCTCTGCCGCGGACGGATCGCGGCCCGCGCCGTATCGAACTGGATCTGCCCGGGCAGCTGGAGCAGCAATTGGTCGGTTATCCGGTGCGGCCGAACAGCCTGTTTCTGAAGCGGGGGCTGATTCCTTCCTGGTCGAAGCCGACGCTGGTGATCCGCGAGGAGAAGATTCTCTCTGCTGCGGAAGCCGCCCCGGTCCAGAAGGGAGATTATCTCTATCTGCTGGCACCGCCGGAGAAGGCCGGCGCGCTCGACCGTTTCTTTGTCGACATGCCGCCGGCCACGGCGCCCGATCCGAATTTGCTCGGCGACTTCATGCTGGCGGGAGACGTGACCCTGGCGGCGGTGGCTGAGGTCTACGGCATTGATGTTCCGCCGGACGTGCGATCGCTCACGCTCGCGGATTATTTCGACATTCATCTGGACCGCGCGCCGCGCGTCGGCGCGTTGCTGCCACTGGGCTCGATCGCGCTGGTGGCGCGCGGCATCGGGGGCAATCGTGTCAATGTCATTGGCCTGCGCTTGTCGCAGGATGAGAAGCCGATCCGCGTGCCGAAGCGCGTGTCTGCGATCCGGCGCCGGATTTTGCGGATATGGAAGAATCTTTCAGGGGCCTAGTGTGGTGGTTCAGAAGCTCGCTTCATTACTCCGCGAGCCCTTCAAGCGAACTTCTGAACCTGAACCACACTGGAATCATAGATTTGCCCGTGTCCTTTCGAATCCGGAGTTCGCTACGGAAGATGCCGCATAGTGAGGCGAACTTCGGATCCGGGACACTAGTGCCCCGAATCCAAAACCTCACAGTGCGCGTGACGGGATCAGCAGCGGCCCATCCGGCGTCTCGATCCGGTGTACCGAAATATTGAAAATCTGTGCGATCCGCTCCGGCGTCAGCGCAGCGATCGGCGCATCATTGGCGATGATGCGGCCCTCGTTCATCAGAACCACGCGGTCGGCGAACCTCGCCGCCAGCGTGAGATCGTGAATGATCGCCAGCACCGCCGCGCCCTGATGGGCGATGCCGCGCAGCAAGTCCATGACGATCAGTTGGTGACGTTCGTCCAGCGAGGCGATCGGCTCGTCGGCGATCAGCACGGAGGCCTGCGTTGCGAGCGCGCGCGCGAGCGCGACACGGGCGCGCTCGCCGCCCGACAATGTGGTGACGATGCGGGTGGCGAGCGTATCGGTCGTCGTCGCTTCCATCGCGGTCTGGATGGCGGCACGATCTTCAGGCGTGATTTGTGAAAACGGATCGGCATGCGGCTCGCGGCCCAGCGCGACAATGTGTTCGACGCTCATCGGCCAGTGGAATTCGTGGCCTTGTGGCAGATAAGCCAGCGTGCGGGCGCGTTCGCGCACACTCATGGCGGCAAGCGTTGTGCCGCCGAGGCTCAGGCTGCCCTGCGACGGAAGAAGCCCTGCCATGGCGCGGGCCAGCGTGGTTTTTCCCGCACCATTCGGTCCGGCGAGCACGGTCAACTCGCCCGCATTCAGCGTGAGATTTGCGTCGGCCACGATAATGCGTGCGCCACGGCGAACAGTGAGGTTGCCTGCACGAAGCCGGGGAGCGAGGTCAGGCTTCATGCCGATTCCTCCAGCACCTGACGTTCGCGGAAGATCATGGCGATGAAGAACGGCACGCCGATCAGCGCGGTGATGACGCCGATCTTGATCTCTAACGGGCCTGGCACGAGCCGCACGATGATGTCGGCGGCGAGCAGCAGGGCGGCGCCTGCCAGCGCCGAAGGCAGCAGCGTGCGCGCCGGATCGGAGCCATAGAACCGCCGCACCAGATGCGGCGCAACGAGGCCGACGAAGGAAATCGCGCCAGCCACCGACACGGCCGCGCCGACGCCGAGCGCCACGCCGATCACGACCCAGATCCGCACGCGCCCGACATTGACGCCGAGCGAGGTCGCGGCATCCTCGCCGAGCGTCAAGGCGCGAAAGGCGCGCGCGTTCGCGGCAAGCACGACCCAGCTTGCCACCATGAATGGCGCCGCGATCCAGACATGGATCATGCTGCGGTCCCGCAATGAGCCGAGCAGCCAGAACGCGATTTCCAGCGCAATGTAGGGATTGGGTGCGAGGTTGAGGACGAGCGCGATGGCCGCGCCGGCAAGGCTTGCAAGCGCGAGGCCTGCAAGCAGCGTCATGGTCAGCGAGGCGCGACGCCCGGCGATCGCGACCAGCGCGCCGACTGAAAGCAGCGCGCCAGTGATGCCGCCGAGCGGAACCGCGAGCGAGACCGGGCTGACCAGCCCGAACGCCATCAAGCCTGCGGCGGTCGCGGCGGCGGCCTGTGGTGCGCCGAACAGGGATGGCTCGGCGAGAGGGTTGCGTAGCAAGCCCTGCAACGCGGCGCCTGCAACCCCGAACGTGGCGCCGATCAGCGTGGCAAGCAGCGTGCGCGGCAGGCGCACGTCACGGACGATGATCGAGGCGACGCCCTGATCGGAGAAAAGCGATTTCGCCACCGTCTCCGCACCGAGATGAGCCGGGCCAGTCATCAACGACGCTGCGACCAGCACAGTGACCAGCGCTGTGAGCAGAAGTGTGAGCAAGCTTCCCTGTCGGTCGAAGGCCATCGCAATCCGGGTATGATTCAGCGCACCAATGGCTGGCGCGGCAGGATGGGCGTGGCATAACAGGGGGCTGCAAACAAGAAAATGGCGAACAGGGCAATGCTGGCCTGGAAAATGTCGATCTGGAAGGTGTTCCTGTGTAGTTGCCTTCCGCTGCTTGGCAGCGCTGGTTGCGGGGCGGCAATTCCCCCGAAACACGTGGTGTCGTTCAATCTCTGTGCCGACCAGTTACTGCTGACGCTGGCCGATCCTTCGCAGATCGCGGCGCTGTCGCCCTATGCGACCGACGCCACCCTGTCAGTGATGGCGAAGCAGGCGGCGGGGTTTCCCAAGATCGACTGGAATTCGGAATCGATCGTCAATCTTGCGCCCGATCTGGTGCTGTCGGGCTTTAGTGACCGGCCGACGCAGGCGATCCTGGCGGCGAGCGGCCTGCGGGTGGTGCAGATCGCGCTGGTCCGCAATCTCGATGAAGCGCGCGCGCAAGTGCGCGAGATCGCAATATTGCTCGGCCATCCCGAGCGCGGTGAGATGCTGGCCGGCAAGCTGCAGCGCGCCGAAGACGATCTCAAGGCGGTGGCGCTGAAACCGCCGCGCACCGCCATCGTCCTGCAGCGGGAAGGCTATACCGAGGGCACCGGGAGCCTTGTCGCATCGATGCTGGCCACAGCCGGATTGAAGCCGCCGCCGAACGCGCGTGGCGGCATCGGCGGTTTCATGGATATGGAAACGCTGCTCACGGCGGGGCCGGATATTCTGGTGTTGCAGGAGACGGCGAAGAACGCCAGCGATCAGGGCGCGCTGTTTCTCACCCATCCTGCATTGCGCGCGCGCTACGACGAGACCAAGCGCATCAGCCTGCCGTCACGCTATACGCTGTGCGGCGGCCCGGCCTTGCTCGAAGGCCTCGGCGTTTTGAAGGATGAGCTGAAGAAACTGCGGTAGCGCAATTTAGGTTTACTCGCAATCGTCATGCGCGGGCCTGGCCGTTCGAAGAACGGCGTCGCTTCCGCTCGCCCACAGCCGTTCGAAGAACGGCGTCGCTTCCGCTCGCCCACAGCCGTTCGAAGAACGGCGTCGCTTCCGCTCGCCTATAGCCGTTCGAAGAACGGCGTCGCTTCCGCTCGCCTATGACCCGCGCATCCATCTAAAAAGATGAGTCTCTTCAAGAAGGTGGATTGCCGGGTCAAAAGGGCGTTCACGCCCGTCTGCGACGGGCTATGCCCGGCAATGACAGATACCGTTTTCATCAAAAGTGAAACCGCCCTAAGCCGGAAGAATCTCTGGCCCGCCCTGTGCGACGATGCGCCCGTGCTTGAGCATCACCACATGGCCGGCGAGGCGGCGCGTCTCGTCCGGGTCGTGGCTGACATAGACCATTGGGATGTTTTCCTCGTCGCGCAACCGTTCGAGATAGGGCAGGATTTCCGCCTTGCGGTCCTGATCGAGCGAGCCGAGCGGTTCATCGAGCAGAAGCAATCGCGGCTTTGACAGCAATGCGCGGCCAAGCGCGACGCGTTGGCGTTCGCCGCCGGACAGTTGTCCCGGCCGCCGCGTCTGGAGCTGGCCGATATCCAGAAGGTCGAGAATGCGCTGAAGATGGGTGGCGTCTGGCGGCAGCTTGTTCATGCGCCGACCGTAATCGAGGTTCTGTGCGACGTTGCGATGGGGAAACAGCCTTGCGTCCTGAAACACGTAGCCGATGCGGCGGCGATAGGGCGGCACGTGCAGCTTCCGTGTGGTGTCGTCCATGGCCTCGCGGCCGACAACGATGGTGCCGTGATCCGGCTTGAGCAGGCCGGCGATCATGTTGATGATCGAACTTTTACCTGCACCGGACGGGCCAAACAGGCCGATGACCGGGCTGTCGCTCTGGAATGTGGCTTCAAGCGTCAGTTCGCCGAGCTGCTTGGTGACGTCGACATTCAGCATGTCATAGTCCGTGAACGCGGCGCAGCGCGCGCCGCGCGAAGAATTCCGATGCAACCAGCGCGCCGATCGCCATGACGGCGGAGATGACGACGAGCCGCAGCGCGGGCATGTCGCCGTCCGGCGTCTGGATCAGCGAATAGATCGCCGATGAAATGGTTTGCGTCTCGCCGGGAATATTGGAGACGAAAGTAATGGTCGCGCCGAATTCGCCAAGCGCCTTGGCAAATCCCATGATCATCCCGGCAACGATGCCGGGCAGCGCCAGCGGCAGCGTGACGGTGAGAAACACCTGCCAGGGTGCTGCACCAAGCGTCCCCGCGGCCTGTTCCAGCCTGCGGTCGATCGCCTCGATTGACAGCCGCATCGGTCGCACCAGCAAGGGGAAGGACATTACGCCGCAGGCCAGCGCGGCGCCGGTCCAGCGGAACGAGAAAACGATGCCGAAATAGTGGTCGAGGAACGCACCGGCCGGGCCCCTGCGTCCGAAACTCAGCAGCAGGAGATATCCGGTGACGACGGGTGGCAGCACCAGCGGCAGATGGATCAGCGCATCGAGCAGCGCCTTGCCCCAGAAATCGCGACGCGCCAGCAGCCACGCCACGGCGATGCCGATGGGTGTGGAGACCAGCGTGGCGACGACGGCGACACGAAGCGAAAGCTCGATCGCCGTCCATTCTTCGGGCGTGATGTCGAACACGGGTGAGACGATATCACTTATGAGGTCGGCTTGATCAGATAGCTGAAGCCGTACTTCTCGAAGGTGGCTTTTGCCGCCGAACTCTTCAGGAAGGCCAGGTAGTCTGCGGTGCCGTCCTTGGCGGTGGCGGTCGCAGCCACCGGATAGATGATCGGGGGGTGCGAATCCGCCGGGAAGGTGCCGACGATCTTCACGCCGGGATCGACCTTGGCGTCGGTGGAATAGACGATGCCGAGCACGGCTTCGCCACGCGACACCAGCGCCAGCGCGGCGCGGACATTTTCGGCCATTGCCATTTTCGGCTCGACAGCCTGCCATGCACCGAGCTTCTCCAGCGCGGCCTTGGCGTATTTGCCGACCGGCACGGCCTTGACGTCGCCGGTGGTGACCCTGCCGTCACCGGCGAGCTTGGCGAGATCAAAGCCCGGCTTGATGTCGACGTGGCTGATCCTGGAATCCTTCGGTGCGATCAGGACGATGCTGTTGCCGAGCAGGTCGATGCGGGTGGCGGGATTCACGCTCTTGTTCTTGATGGCGTAGTCCATCCAGGCGGTGTCGGCGGAGATAAAGACGTCGGCAGGCGCGCCCTGTTCAAGCTGCTTGGCGAGCGCGGAAGAGGCCGCGTAACTTGCGATGATCTTGTTGCCGGACTTCGCGGTGTAGGCGGCGTCGACGTCATCGAGCGCGTTCTTCATCGAGGCGGCGGCGAAGTTGATGAACGTCCTGGCCGATGTTGCAGCGGCCGGCTTGGCATCCTCCGCGAAGGCCGATGTGGCAAGCGGTACGCTAATCAGCGCGGCGGCAAGAGCAACACGGGACAACAATTGCATGGGGCGCTCCATATCGCTCCGCCGCACCATCCGGGCGGAGTCCTGATTTTGAATGTGAAGGTATGAAATTGGAAGCGCCGTTCCAAAGGTTCTGACAGGCTTACGGCGAGCCAGAGCGTCGCATGGACACCATATCAGGCAGTGCGCGTGCGTAAAGGGTGGACGCTGCCGCAGTTTGGCAGGTTGTTTGGTTTAGCCGCTGGCTGGCTGGTGGCGGCGGGTTCGGCTGGCAGCGATGAGGCGGCCGTACTCAGTTCGACGAAGGCGTCACCGCGAGCCTGATCGTTTTGGCGACGACACCGCTGACCTGCACGGTTGTGGATCCGGCGGCGAGATCGAATTTCAGGATTTTGCGGATGCCGCTGCAGCCGCTCACACCACTTGTGTCGGTCGGCGTGAGATAGTTGCCGTTCTGAAGGACGTCGATCCATGCACCATCCGAAACGCTGACGGCATAGGTGCCCGCGGGGATCTGGCCGAGGCGCAGATAACCGGCGAAAGTGCCGGGCTTTTGTGTCCGCCCGGATGGTTTCGGCAATCCCGCTTTCGCTGCGGGCTTCAGGGCGAGGGCTGCGGCCAAGGGCGGCAGTGTCGGAACGTCCGCGCCTGAATTCAGCTTGGGCAGGCCGGGCGTGGTCAGAAGCGCACGCTCCTTCGTTACCGGCCATTTGAATTGCTCGCAGCCGACGCGGTCGGCGGCCCACGCTGGTGACAGCGCCAGGACTGTGGCGGCGGCTGCGAGAATGAGCCGCATCAGTTCACCGCGATCATCACGTCGGAAGCCTTGATCACGGCGAGCACGTTGTCACCCTTCTTGAGATCCAATTCCGCGACCGCCTCGTTGGTGATCGCCGAGGTCACGACCTGGCCGCCGCCGATATCGACGCGGACATGGGACGTGGTTGCGCCCTTGGTCACGTCGACGATCTTTCCCTTGATCTGGTTGCGGGCACTGATGCGCATGTCGGTCTCCTTCACGGGTTCGATAGCTTCGGAATGAAGGTACGCCCCGAAAAAATGGCGAGATTGTGTGTGCGGCAAGCGAGAGGATGCGGCATGGCGCGCAGGCTGACAAGTGGCCCCGGCAGCTCGAACGCGAGCGCCGCCTGCTGCGAGTTCTCAACACTTTAGGAATGCCTGAACCGAGAGAAGCGGCAGCAAGCCGCCTTTTTCAGTCAGCGCGCATGAAGAACCGTGCGGCATGCGGCAGGCAGGCCCGCAAGTGTGAGGGGCGGCTTCGGTTTCGGCGGCACCTTCGGTGGTTTCGGATGCAGCACGGCGTCGCTGAACCAGTAGGCAAGGTCCTCGGGCTTGCAGTGCTCGTTGTGATCCGGCGGCGTTTGCGGCTCGCATCCGGCACTTCCCGCGGGGCATTTGATGCGGATGTGGAAATGATAGTCGTGGCCGTACATCGGCCGGATCTTCGAGAGCCAGTGCCGGTTGCCTTTCGCCTCGCGGCACAGCGCCTTCTTGATCGCGGCGTTGACGAAAATGCGCTCGACCTGCGGCGCCTCGGCGGCGGCGCGGATAACCTTGAGGTGTTCGGGCGTCCAGACGCGCGGATCGATGTCGAGCCGGTCTTTCCGCACCATCTGCACCGCCGACATGTTTTCACGCTCGGTACGCGTGAGCGTGCGGTTCGGCATCGGCGTCAGCCAGATGTCGGCATCGAGCCCGATCTGGTGGCTGGCGTGCCCGGTGAACATCGGCCCGCCGCGCGGCTGCGACATGTCGCCGACAAGCAGGCCCGGCCAGCCGAGCCTGTGCGCCTTGGCCGCGAGCTTTTCCAGAAACCCGACGAGCGCGGGGTTACCCCAGTTGCGGTTGCGCGACAGCCGCATCACCTGCCAGGTCGGCCCGTCGATCGGCAATTCCTGCGCGCCGGCAAGGCAGCCCTTGGCGTAGAAGCCGATCGAACTCGGCGCGAGCTTCGCCGGCACAAGCTCGCGGCCGAACAGCTGTTTCGCCGCGAGGTGCGGATCGTTCGGATTGGCGAGCGGCGGCAGCGGCTTCGGATGCAGCGAGCCCTTGTCCTGCGCGAGCGCAGGCATCGCGAATGACATCGCGAGAGAGCAGGCGAGAGCGAGAATCAGGCGCGCGGGTCTCATGTGGTTTTATAGCCCATCACGCGGTCTCAAACGAGGCGAAGTGGCAGGCGCGAAACTTTTCAGAGGCGCGTGATTAAAAACCCCCGGCGAGAACCGGGGATTCTCAATTGATAAAACACGTTCAAAATGGAATGGCTATTTGGCCTGGTCGTCGGTGGTCGCACCCGGCGCGTGCTGCTTGATCGAGTCGATCGCGTGCAATGCGGAGGACTTCTGTGTGTAACCTTCCGAACTGCACATGGTTTCACCGTTCGGAGCCTTGAAGCGAAACCGGAACTCTCCTGCCTTGTCCTTGTAGACTTCAAACCTGTAGGCCATTGCCGTCTCCGTTGCTTGAGATGCATACGCAGGCAGCGTCGGGAGATCATCAGACGGAGTCAAGGTACATCGCATAGGTGCGCGGTATGATGTGGCGGTGTTGATGGAAGCGTTTAGCCGGGAGCTTTGTCGGTATAAATGCCAGCTCCTCAGCTATCCACCTTGAGCGCGGCGATAAAGGCTTCCTGCGGAATGTCGACCTTGCCGAACTGCCGCATCTTCTTCTTGCCTTCCTTCTGCTTCTCCAGAAGCTTGCGTTTGCGCGTGATGTCGCCGCCGTAGCATTTTGCGGTGACGTCCTTTCGGAGAGCCCGAACAGTCTCGCGCGCAATCACCTTGCCGCCGATCGCCGCCTGAATCGGGATCTGGAACATGTGCGGCGGGATCAGCTCCTTCATCTTCTCGACCATGGCGCGGCCACGGCCTTCGGCGCGCGAGCGATGCACCAGCATGGAGAGCGCGTCGACCGGCTCGTTGTTGACGAGGATCTGCATCTTGACGAGGTCAGCCGCCTTGTAGTCGGTGAGGTGATAGTCGAACGAGGCGTAGCCTTTCGAGACCGATTTCAGCCGGTCGTAGAAATCGAACACCACTTCGTTGAGCGGCAGTTCGTATTTCGCCATCGCACGGCTACCGACGTAAGTCAGCTCCTTCTGGATGCCACGCCGTTCCTGACAGAGCTTGAGTACCGAACCGAGATACTCGTCCGGCGTCATGATCGTCGCCTCGATCCACGGCTCCTCGATCTCCGCGATCTTCACCACGTCGGGCATGTCGATCGGATTGTGAATCTCGATCTCCTGCCCGTCGGTGAGGTGCATTTTGTAGATCACGGACGGCGCAGTTGCGATCAGATTGAGGTTGAACTCACGCGACAGCCGCTCCTGAATGATCTCGAGATGCAACAGGCCGAGGAAGCCGCAGCGAAAGCCGAAGCCCAGCGCCGCTGACGTCTCCATCTCGAACGAGAAGCTGGCATCGTTGAGGCGCAGTTTGCCCATCGCCGCGCGCAGCGTTTCGAAATCGTCGGCGTCGACCGGGAACAGGCCGCAGAACACCACCGGGATCGCCGGTTTGAAGCCCGGCAGCATGTCGGTGACCGGCTTCCTGTCGTCGGTGATGGTATCGCCGACGCGGGTGTCGGCGACCTCCTTGATCGCCGCGGTGATGAAGCCGACTTCGCCGGGGCCGAGTTCATCCACATTGACCATCTTCGGCGTGAACACGCCGACGCGCTCGACGTCGTAGGCGGCGCCCGTCCCCATCATGCGGATGCGGTCGCCCTTCTTCAGCATGCCATCGACGACGCGGACGAGAACAACGACGCCGAGATAGACGTCGTACCAGCTATCGACCAGGAGCGCCTTCAGCGTCGCGTCGCGGTCGCCCTTCGGCGGCGGCAGGCGGGTGACGATGGCTTCCAGCGCGTCGGGAATACCGAGGCCGGTCTTGGCCGACACCAGGATGGCGTCGGACGCATCGATGCCGATCACGTCCTCGATCTGCTGCTTGACCTGTTCGGGTTCGGCAGCAGGAAGGTCGACCTTGTTCAGGACCGGAACGATCTCGAGGTTGTTGTCGATGGCCTGATAGACATTGGCGAGCGTCTGCGCTTCCACGCCCTGCGAGGCGTCAACCACGAGCAGCGCGCCTTCGCAGGCGGCGAGGCAGCGGCTGACCTCGTAGGCGAAGTCGACATGGCCGGGCGTGTCCATCAGATTGAAGATGTAGTCCTTGCCGTCCTTGGCCTTGTAGTGAAGGCGAACGGTCTGCGCCTTGATGGTGATGCCGCGTTCGCGCTCGATATCCATCGAATCGAGCACCTGTTCCTTCATCTCGCGCTCGGCGAGGCCGCCTGTGGCCTGGATCAGGCGGTCGGCCAGCGTCGATTTGCCATGGTCGATATGGGCGACGATGGAGAAGTTGCGGATGTTCGGGATTTGGGTGGTTGTCATGCGCGCGGAGATAGCATTTGCAGCATTTTCCAGCAAAGGCCGAATGCTGCTTTGGGAGATAAAATGACGGAAATCGCGGGGGCCGAGCCGTGTGGGGGGCCGGCGCTATTCTTCGTCGAACTTGTTCGTCACCAGCGTGGCGATGGCCTCGACCGCTTCGCGCGCCTCGCGGCCGGTGGCGGCAACGGTGATCGAGGTCCCGATGCCCGCGGACAGCATCATCAGGCCCATGATGGAGGTGCCGCCGACGGTCTCGCCGTTGCGCGTGACGGTGATCTCGGCGTCGAACTTCTCGGCGGTTTGCACAAACTTGGCAGACGCGCGGGCATGCAGACCGCGCTTGTTGGTGATGGGAATTTCCCGGACGATGGCATCGGTCTGTGATGTTTGCCCGTCCGACATCGCCTATTTTCCGGCCAGCACGCGGCTGGCGATGGTGACGTATTTGCGCCCGGCTTCCTGGGCGGCGGCGATCGCATCGGGCAGCGACTTCTCCTCGCGCACTTTCGCAAGTTTCACGAGCATCGGCAGGTTGATGCCGGCGAGGACTTCCACCTTCGGCCGGCTCATGCAAGAGATCGCGAGGTTCGATGGCGTGCCGCCGAACATATCGGTGAGAATGGCGACGCCTTGCCCGCTGTCGGCGCGTTTGACGGCTTCAATAATATCGCTGCGACACAAATCGGCATCGTCTTCCGCACCGATTGTGATCGTCTCGATTTGCTTTTGCGGACCCATGACATGCTCAAGCGCCGCCTTGAACTCGTCGGCAAGACGCCCGTGGGTCACCAGAACCAGACCTATCATCAAAGACTCCTCGCGGGTGCGTTATGGTGCACCGCACGAAAGGGCCACATGTTGACCATCCCGCGCTTCGGCGCAAGGGGGTCGATGGCATTGCCCACGCTGAAACCGCGGGCGACCGCGCCAGCCAAACCGGAGGCTATAGTTGAACTTATATGGTTACCAAATTCCTTCCGGCAATCCAAAACAGTGCTGTCGCCAATTGGCCGAAAGGTTAATTTGTGGAGAGGAACCCGAGCACCAGCGGCAATGGGTTTTCCCCCGCGGCAATCGGGATCCGGGGCAATTCAACACCTGAAATCAAGGTTTTGAGCCGCTCAGGCGGGGGCAGCCGCGCTGCGTCGGAGGCTGCCAGGTCGACCACCAGCGCGACTGCGGCCTCGGGGGCGAATACGCAGCGGCGAATGCCGAGACCGCGAATTTCGATCATGCCTTCAAGCTCCGGCACGGAGCGTGCGATGAGGCAGCCGTCCCGCGTATCGAGACGCACGCGATCATCGCCAATCAGCAGCGTCTCAGCGATCATGCCAGTGCGGCCTGCGAGAATGAGATCGAGCGCGAGACGTGATTTGCCTGTGCCGGACGCGCCGCGAATGAGGATGGCCTGTTCGCCGACTCGAACGGCGGAGGCGTGGGCGCTGGCGGACGGCGGCGTCATGTCGCAGGCAGCCGCAGCACGAAGCGCGCGCCGGCGACGCGCGTGTCACCGTCGGCATTGGACGGACCGGCGCGGTTCTCGGCCCAGATCTTTCCGCCATGCGCCTCGATGATCTGTTTCGAGATCGAAAGACCCAATCCGGAATTCTGGCCGAAGCCCTGATGCGGCCGGTCGGTGTAGAAGCGCTCAAAGATTTTCTCGAATGCGCCGGGGCGAATGCCGGGACCATCATCGTCGATCACGATCTCGACCTGATCGCGGCGGCGGCGGCAGGTGACGCGGACCTTGCTGCCGGGTTTGGAGAAGGACTGGGCGTTGGCGAGGAGATTGGCGATCACCTGGCCGAGGCGCGAATCGTGGCCGGGCACCGAGAAGGCGTCGAACGCCGAGCCCTCGAAGCGGGTTTCGACCTTCACATCATGCCCCTGCTGCGTCTCATTGGCGACGGAGGTGAGCGTTTCCAGCAGGCGGCGAATGTCGACCGGTTCGGCATCCTGGCGCTGCAATTCGGCATCGAGGCGGCTTGCGTCCGAGATATCGGAGATCAGCCGATCGAGGCGGCGCACGTCGTGCTCGATCACGGCGAGCAGGCGGTTACGGCTATCGTCGGATTTGGCAAGCGGCAGCGTCTCGACGGCCGAGCGCATTGACGTCAGCGGATTTTTCAATTCATGCGCGACGTCGGCGGCAAACCGTTCGATGCCTTCGATGCGATTGTAGAGCGCATCGGTCATGTCGCGCAGCGCCCGCGACAGATGGCCGATCTCGTCGCTGCGGGAGGAGAAGTCGGGAATTTCCACGCGGGTCTTGATGCGCCGTCGCACCCGCTCGGCGCTGTCGGCAAGGCGGCGCACCGGGCCTGCGATGGTGGAGGCGAGCAGCAGCGACAGCGCGATCATCACCACGGCGGCGATGCCGAACACCTTCAGAATTGCCAGCCGTTCGGCGGTGACCATTTCATCGATGTCGTCGCCCTGCGTCGAGAGCATCAGCGCGCCGCGCACCGCGCGGAAGCGTTGCACCGGCACTGCGACCGACACGATCACCTCGCCGCGATCGTTGATCCGCACGCGGCTTGCGTTCTGGCCGTCGAGCGCCTGTTGAACCTCGCCGTAGCCGTTGCCGTTCTCGGGTCCGAGCTCACGATAGAGCGGCAGGTCACCGCGATTGAGCCAGGTACGGATGGCGATCACCGTGCGCTCCCACAGGCCCGGCTTGCTGTCGGACGGCGCAGGGAGTTCGAACCGCAATACGTCGCCGCGGCCATACAGGCTGCGGCTGTCGAGCAGCAGCACGCCATCGCGGTCGTAGATGCGCGCACGCGTCTTGGTCGGCGAGATCAGGCGGCGCAGCACCGGCGCGACGCGCTCCGGATTGATCGGGAAGTCCATGCCGGACAGGGTTTCATCGCTCGGCCCGTAGCTCTCGCCGGTCTTGAGGTCGCCAAGGCGATCCGGATCGACGGTGATGGCGTTGGTCTCGACGGTGGCGGACGCCGCGATCGCGCCCGAGATGATTTCGGCCTGCACCAGAAGACTTTGCGCGCGAGCGTCGATCAGTCCGGCGCGGAATTGCGACAGGTAGAGAATGCCGACCACCAGCACGATCAGTCCTGCGAGATTGAGCGAGACGATGCGCCGTGTCAGGCTGGAGAATGTCAGGGCAAGGAAATAGCGGCCGGTACGCCGGAACACACCGAGTGGCTTGGCGCGGACCTCGGCCGGTGCGAAATCGTCAACCGTCTCGTCAGCCGCAAGGTCGGCCGGTGCGGCACCGCCGGTGGTCTTCGATTGATCTGATGGCGTGCGATCGAGCAATCGTAAACCCATCCGCCTATCGTTGCGGCGGGCACCTTGTTTTCAGGAAGCCCGCCGTTAGCTTCGATTGCAAAGTGGACAGCCGCTCAGGCGGCTTCCTTGAAACGATAGCCTACGCCGTAAAGCGTTTCGATCATCTCAAAATCGTCGTCGACGACTTTGAATTTCTTGCGCAGACGCTTGATATGGCTGTCGATGGTGCGGTCGTCGACATAGACCTGATCGTCATAAGCGGCGTCCATCAGCGCATTGCGGCTTTTCACGACGCCGGGGCGCTGGGCGAGCGCCTGCAGGATCAGGAATTCGGTAACCGTCAGCGTCACCGGCTCGTTCTTCCAGGTGCAGGTGTGGCGCTCGGGATCCATGCGCAGCATGCCGCGCTCCAGCGCCTTGGCGTCCAGTTCCTTTTGCTGGACGCTGGGGTCCTTCGGCACCGCGCGGCGGAGCACCGCCTTCACGCGCTCCACCAAGAGGCGCTGGGAGAACGGTTTGCGGATGAAGTCGTCGGCGCCCATCTTGAGGCCGAACAATTCGTCGATCTCCTCGTCCTTGGAGGTGAGGAAGATCACCGGCAGGTCGGATTTCTGGCGCAGGCGGCGCAGTGTCTCCATGCCGTCCATCCGTGGCATCTTGATATCGAGGATCGCCATGTCCGGAGGACTGGTCTTGAAGCCGTCCAGCGCGGAGGCGCCGTCAGTATAGGTCATGATCCGGTAGCCTTCGGCTTCCAGCGCGATCGAGACAGAAGTGAGGATGTTGCGATCGTCGTCAACGAGAGCGATTGTTGGCATGGTCCGGTTTCCGAGCGTTTTTGATGCGTCTGGTTGAGACCCTGATGCCGAGCAAAATAAGGCAATCGGGAGAATCCACGAGCAATGCAAGCTGGGCTGAAATGTGACCGGGTTCCCATCCTCCGGCAAATCAACCTGATTTCACTCATATAATGCGCGAAACCATGAAAAGAACCACCTTTTGCTCAGAAAAAGTCCTTTAATTTCAAGAAAGGTCCTGGACCATGAAACCGTCGTTGTCGTCCGATTCCGCCGGAATGGTACGCGGCCTGCTCCGCTCCAGCCGCCAGGGGGCGCTGGCGACGCTGATGGAGGATAGCGGGGCGCCCTATTGTTCACTGGTGAACGTGGCGCCGGACGCCGATGGCGCGCCGCTCCTGCTGGTTTCGGCGCTGGCGTTGCACACCAAGAATATCGCCTCGGATGCCCGCGTCTCGCTGATGCTGGACGAGCGCCGGGCGGGTGATCCGCTCGAGGGTGCGCGGATCATGCTGGCGGGCGAAGCCCGGCCGGCGGCGCCGGACGATCTGCCCCGGATCAGGCGGCGGTACCTGGCTTTTCACCCGTCGGCCGCGGATTTTGCGGGGTTTGCCGACTTCTCCTTTCTCAAGGTCTTCCCCACAGGCGTGCATCTTGTCGCGGGGTTCGGCCGTATCGTTGATCTGCCGCCGTCACGGTTTCTGACCGTGATCGATGATGCGGCAAGCCTGCTGGACGCGGAGCAGGAGATCGTCGCGCATCTCGATACCGATCATCGCGAGACGATGAATTTGTACGCCGTCCATCTCGCAGGTGCCCCGGCGGCCGATTGGCATTGTGTGGCCTGCGATCCCGATGGCCTCGATCTCGCCTCGGAAGGGCAATATCTGAGGCTGGCGTTTCCGAAGCGCGTGACCACTCCCGAGGTTCTGCGGACGGTTCTGAAGGAGTTGGCGGCGCAGGCGCGCGCGAATGCGGGCTGATCGAAATCGCTTGATTCGACGCCCGTGATCCAGGCACGACTAAAGGCGAAAGGCGGCTTCGTCGTCAGTCTGTTTTCGGGGCGATAAAGTCGCCCGTCAAACTTTACGGCTGCAAATGAATGACTGCGCAAAATGCGCGGCACAAGGGGAGAACATTCAGTGGAGCAGAGTGGCGTACACAATGGCGCGTTCGGCGCCGACAAGTTCGGTCTCAAGGGCCTCAAGGCCGTGCACTGGAATCTTGGCACGGCCGCTCTCTACGAACATGCATTGCAAAACTACGAGGCGGACCTGACGCGAGAGGGCGCGCTGTGCGCCGAGACCGGCGAGTTCACCGGCCGCAGTCCGAAAGACAAGTTCACGGTGCGCGATGCGCTCACCGACAAGACGATGTCGTGGAGCACCAACCAATCCATCACATCCGAACAGTTTGCGACGCTGCATGCCGATTTCCTCAGGCATGCGGAAGGCATGACGCTGTTCGCGCAGGACCTCTATGGCGGCGCCGATCCAAAATTCCAGATCAAGACCCGCGTCTACACCGAGCTTGCCTGGCACTCGCTGTTCATCCGGACATTGCTGCGCCGGCCGGAGACGGCGGCGCTCGCGGATTTCGTGCCAGAGCTCACCATCATCGATCTGCCGAGCTTCCGCGCCGATCCCGTACGTCACGGCGTGCGCTCGCAAACGGTGGTGGCGATCGACTTCACCCGCAAGATCGTGCTGATCGGCGGCACCCATTACGCGGGCGAGATGAAGAAATCGGTGTTCACCACGCTGAACTTCTATCTGCCTGAACAGGGCGTGATGCCGATGCATTGCTCCGCGAATGTCGGCCCCAAGGGCGATGCCGCGGTATTTTTCGGCCTGTCCGGCACCGGCAAGACGACGCTCTCGGCCGACCCTGGGCGCACGCTGCTCGGCGACGATGAACACGGCTGGGGACCGGATGGCGTGTTCAATTTCGAAGGTGGTTGCTATGCCAAGACCATCCGCCTCTCGCGTGAGGCGGAACCTGCGATCTATGACGCGAGCCTGCGTTTTGGTGCAATCCTGGAGAACGTCGCGATCGATCCCGAAACCCGTGAGGTGGATTTTGACGACGGCTCCAAGACCGAGAACACCCGTTCGGCCTATCCGCTCGACGCCATTCCGAATGCATCCCCAACCGGTCGCGCCGGGCAGCCGAAGAACATCGTGATGCTTGCCGCCGACGCCTTCGGGGTACTGCCGCCGATCGCGAAGCTGACGCCCTCGCAGGCAATGTATCACTTCCTGTCCGGCTACACCGCCAAGGTTGCGGGAACCGAACGAGGGCTGGGCAATGAGCCACAGCCGGAATTTTCCGCCTGCTTTGGAGCTCCCTTCCTGCCGCGCGACCCTACCGTGTATGGCAAGATGCTGCGCGGGCTGATCGCCAGGCACAATGTCGATTGCTGGCTGGTGAACACAGGCTGGACCGGCGGCAAGTTTGGCACTGGCCACCGCATGCCGATCAAGGTGACGCGGGCGCTTCTGACCGCAGCCCTCGACGGTTCGCTGCGAGACGCCAAGTTCCGCACCGATCCCTATTTCGGCTTCGCGGTCCCCACATCGCTCCCCGGCGTGCCGGCCGACATCCTCGATCCCGTCACCACATGGACCGACAAGGCCGAGTTCGCGAAGACGGCGCGGGCGCTCGTCGACATGTTCCAGAAGAACTTCGCCAAGTTCGAGAAGCTCGTTGATGCGGATGTGCTGGCCGCCGCGCCCGAATTCAAACAGGCGGCGGAGTAAGGATCATCATTGCAACAAAAGGGCGGCTTTGCAGCCGCCCTTTTTTATTTGTCTTTGGGAGTCAGGCGCTCTTGCGCTGCGTTCCGTTGAAGTCGGCCGCAGAGAGGCTCTTGCCGCCGATGGCCCAGTTGCCGCCCGGAAGCTCGTGCACGCGGACCCATGTGACGCCGCGCATCGCTTCGCCTTCGATCGCCACCATCGCGTCGGTGACCTTGCGGATCATGTCCTGCTTCTGGCTTGTGTCGAACACGCCTTCGATGAGTTGAATATCGACCAATGGCATTGGAACGTTCCTTCGTTGCCTGCCGCGAGATGATCTCGCCGCTATCGCTGCATTCCCATGCCGCCGCCGGCCCGGCCAGTTCACGAACTGAATCGCCCCGGTACAGAATCTGAACTGGAGGTAGAGGCAGGGCAGGCGTAAAACACAGGCCTTCCACGGGTTCGGAGGGATCGATGGCCGAAGGCAGCTATAACCAGTTCTGCCCTGTCGCGATGGCGTCCGAAATCCTTTGCACGCGCTGGACGCTGATCGTGTTGCGCGAACTGGTGTGCGGATCGACGCGCTTTAACGAATTGCGCCGTGGCGTGCCGCGGATGTCTCCGGCGTTGTTGTCGAAACGGCTCAAGGAGCTTGAGGCCGCAGGTGTCGTGACGCGGACAAAATCGGCCGCTGGTCCCGACCTCTACGAATATCGGCTGACCCCGGCCGGAGAAGAATTGAAACCGATCATCGAGCATGTCGGGGTGTGGGGGCATCGCTGGGTGAGCACGAAATCGTCACTCGATAATCTCGATCCCAACCTGCTGATGTGGGATATCCGCCGCAGGATTGCGCCGAAACTGATGTCGCCGGAGCGCCGTCGCACGGTCCAGGTCATTCTGACGGATTTTATCGGGAGCAAGCGCAACTGGTGGCTGGTCATCGAGCCCGGTGAAGACGTTGATTTGTGCACCATCGATCCCGGCTTTGAGGTCGATCTTTATCTCGTCACCGATCTGCGCACGATGACGGAGATCTGGATGGGCTACACGACCATCGGCCGCGCCAAGGCAGGTGAAAAACTGGTCGTGACGGGAAGCCGTGAACTTGAGGCCGGTCTTGAAAATTGGTTGGGGTTGAGTGCCTTTGCCAACATTGAGAAGCGCGTCGCCTGATCGGCTGGACAACGGCCCCGAATGGGTCCCGGTCCCGAAAACCGGCGTCCCGGCGTTTTTGGCGGAAGAGAACAAATATAGAACATCTTTAACGATTGCTGTAGCATGGTGATTCGCCGGGCGCCGCTGGGAGGCGCCCTTTTGTTTCGAGGGTGCCATGTCCGATATCGCGTCCAATACCGCGCTCACTGCCGTCGCCATGACCCGGATCGCCGATTTCGCGCGGACACTGACGCGCCTGCACGCCGCCGCACGTCGTCAGATGATCGACGACGACCAGATCGACCGCGCCTTCAATGCGGTGTGCCTGTCGGTGTGGGGTTACACCATCGAGGATATTTCCGACGACATGCTTTCAGTGGAGGACCACGAATTTCTCGACACGCTCGACGAGTATCGCGCGCGCCTGTTCGCAGCGGAGCACGGCTACGATCTGCTCGGCGACGAGGGCATCCTCACCGACTGGTGGGGTTATTGCTGGATGATCCTGGCGGAAAAGCGCGGCCTGCTGACGCCGGAAAACCGCACGGCCGCGCGGCTCGAATGGGAAGATCGTTTTCGTGCAGTGCCGAATGTAATCGGTGTGATCGTCAGCCGCTAGGCGGTTAGCCAAGGCATGGATGTGTCATTGCCGGGCATAGCCCGTCGCAGGCGGGTGTGAACGCCCTTATGACCCGGCAATCCATCTTTCCTCTTCAAGAAATGGATGCGCGGATCAAGTCCGCGCATGACGAATTGAGGTGTTGGCACTCAATAAAGCGCCGCGCGCGCTTTCGGCATCGCGATCTTCGGCACCGCGCCGTTTGCATGCACGGGTTGAACGGCCGGCAGCGTGCCGGTGATCTCGACATTTGAGTTCGGCGCGATCTCGCTGACGTCGGCCCTTCCCGGCACGACCTTCATCTCGCCGAGCTTGGCGCGCAGTTCCGGCGTCAGACCCGGATAATTCGCGATCGGCGTGAATTCAGCAGTCTGTCCGTTGATCGGTGAGACGCCTTTATAGGCGACGAGGCCGTCCGTGGTGGCGACAATGTCGCCGGGGCGCAGCGTGGTGTCGAGCGACAGGTCAATTGGCGCAAGCCCTGCCGGGTCACGGCCGTTGCAGGTGCAGTCCGCCTTCAGCGCCTTGCGATAGGCGAAGGCGTGGGGCAGGTCGGCGTAGCGTTCGCCGTTCGGGCCGAGCGCGGTATCAATGGTGCCGCCGAAATAGACCTTGGTGGTGCTTGCCGGACAGAACGACTGGCACATCTGGGCCGGCGTCATGCTCGCGCGCGAGGACAGCGGGAAATATTTTCCGTCACAGGTGCGCACGCAGTAGGACACGGAGCGTCCGCTGCTCACGGGAGCGACGGATGCCGGGCCCGGATCGATCGGATTGCCGAAGAAATCGGTCTGCGGGGCTGGCGAGGAGGATTGTGCCGCGCGAGGCGCGCGGTCGCCGCCGAACAGGAAATCGAAGAAGCCTGCAGAGGCCGGGCGCGGTGTCAGCGCCAGCAGGGATAAAGCCAGCAGCGCGGCGTGACCGGGCCTGAATGCGGAACGCAAACGCAACGCTTACTCCACCGACGCGACGGGAATGTCAGCCGGCCACCTGCGGCGCCAGCGTCAAAACATTATCGCCGGATGGTAAATGGAGCGTTTAGACGCCTTCGCCGGGACCTGTGCAGGTCTCTAGAAGAAGATCCAGGTGATGAGCAAAAAGGTCGGCAGCAGCACCAGCCCCGACCAGGCCATATAGCCGAAGAAATTCGGCATCTTCACGCCGTTCTCGCGGGCGATGGCATAGACCATGAAGTTCGGCGCGTTGCCGATATAGGTGTTGGCGCCCATGTACACCGCGCCGGAGGAAATCGCGGCGAGCAGGGACGCCTGCGTGGTCATGAGAACATGCGGATCACCGCCGGCGAGCTGGAAGAACACCAGATAGGTTGGCGCATTGTCGAGGAACGACGACAGCGCGCCCGTCAGCCAGAAATAGGCGGCCGGGTCGCCGCTGCCGTCCGCCCGGCTCACCAGCGCGAGCAAGCTCGCAAACGCGCCATGTGAGCCCGCCTGCAGCATCGCCATCACCGGGACGATGCAGATGAAGATGCCCGCGAACAGGATCGCGACCTCCTTGATCGGTCCCCAGGAAAAGCCGTTGGCATTGCGCACGTCTTTGCGCGTGATGCGAATGGAGACGATGGTGACCAGCAGGAAAATCAGATCGCGCAACAGGTCCTGCAACTGCAGCTCGGTGCCCGCAACATGGAAGACGATGCCAGGCTTCCACTGCGCACTCATCAGGATCGCGGCGATGATAATGGCGAGCAGCAGCAGGTTGGCCTTGCCGTGCAGTTTGAGCGGTTTGTCCGGTGTCGGATCCTTGAAGCGCGCGAAGCGCCCCTCGCGGTTGTGAAAGTAAAGGTCGATCGCGCAGAAGATCGCCAGCACGATGCCTGCGGTGGTCAGTGTTTCACGCCACAGATGCTGCGTGGTCCAGAAGAAATCGACGCCCTTGAGGAAGCCGATGAACAGCGGCGGATCGCCGAGCGGGGTCAGCGCGCCGCCGATGTTGGCGACGAGGAAAATGAAGAACACCACGACATGGGCATTGGTGGGCCGATTGTCGTTGGCGCGGATCAGGGGGCGAATCAGGATCATCGCCGCGCCCGTGGTGCCGATGATGCTGGCAAGGATTGCGCCGATGCCGAGCAGCACCGTGTTGGTGAAGGGGCTGTCGTGCAGATTGCCTTCGAGATAGATGCCGCCCGCGACCGTGAACAGCGCCAGCAGCAGCAGGATGAACGGCATGTATTCAAGAAACGCGGTGTGCGCGAGCGCGCTGGTGACAGTGGCGATGTCCGCGCTGGCCAGTAGCGCAATCACGATCAGCGCCGACCAGAACGCGGTGAACTTTCCCAAATTGTGTTCCCAGAGGTGGGGATAGAGCACCGGCCCGGTGGCGATGGATAAAAGAATGCCGACGAACGGCAGGCTCCACCACAGCGACAGGTGAGCGCCATCGATGCCTTCGGCGGCGAGGGCAGGCGCGGGCATCGCGACGGCGAACAAAGCGAGGATGATGGCGACGAAGAATCCGCGTTGGCAGGAACGCATCCCGGTTACCGTCATGTCGCTTGTCAACCTTTCAGGAATTCATCTGCCTTGAACAGGGCGCGCAGCGTGACGCCGGCTTCGCGAAAATTCTCGTCGGCGCCTTCGTTGCGGTCCACCATGGTCAGCACCATCACCACATCGCCGCCGGCGTCCTTCACCGCTTCGATGGCCTTGATCGCCGAGCCGCCGGTGGTGGTGACGTCCTCGACGATGACGATGCGCTTGCCCTTGAGGCTCTCGTTTTTGGCAAGCCCTTCGACCGCGAGCCGCGCGCCGTGCTCTTTCGGCTTCTTGCGGACGAAGAAGGCCGCGATCGGCTCGCCCTTCATCCATGAGAGTTGGGCAATGGCGCCGGCCAGCGGCACCGCGCCCATCTCAAGCCCGCCGATATAATCGATCTTTTCGTTCTTGATCGCGTTGAACGACAATTCCGCCAATAGCGTCGCGCCTTCCGGGTCGAGCATGGTTGGCTTGAGGTTGAAATAGAAGTCGCTCTTGCGCCCCGAGGCGAGGGTGATCTCGCCGCGCCCGAACGAGCGGGCGCGGATGATGTCGGCTAGACGGGAGCGGGACGATGCGGGCACGGGCGGACTCGCTGAAGGGAATAAAACGCCCGAACTTCTTAGCCAGACCTCGGCAGTGAAGCCAGTGCAGATCGCAGGCGTTCACTGCGAAATTACGGCGCAGTGCCCCAAGCTCGGCTAATGCGCCTCGTCCCAATTATGGGCGGCGCGGGCATCGACATGCAGCGGCACCGACAACCGGGCTGCCGGGAACGCCGCGTTCTCCATCACGTCGCGGATGACGGGAATGGTCTTGGCCACTTCGCTCTCCGGCACCTCGAACACCAGTTCGTCGTGCACCTGGAGCAGCATCCGCGCGGCAAGCTTCTTCTCCGCCAGCGCATCCTCCATCCGGATCATGGCACGGCGGATGATGTCGGCGGCGGTGCCCTGCAGGCGGGCGTTGATCGCGGCGCGCTCGTTGAAGGCGCGCAGCGAGGCGTTCGAGGCCTTGATGTCGGGGTAGTGGCATTTGCGCCCGAACAGGGTTTCGACATAGCCATGCTCGCGACAGAAGTCGCGTGTCGCATCCATGTAGGCGCGAATGCCCGGGAAGCGCTCGAAATATTTCTTGATATACGCACCCGCCTCCTCGCGCGGAATACCGAGCTGGTTGGCGAGGCCGAACGCCGAGATGCCGTAGATGATGCCGAAATTGATCGCCTTGGCGCGGCGGCGCACTTCGGCGGGCATGTCCTTCACCGGCACGCCGAACATCTCCGATGCCGTCATGGCGTGAATGTCGAGCTTGTCGTGAAAGGCCTGTTTCAGCACCGCAATATCGGCGATCTCGGCAAGCAGCCGCAGCTCGATCTGCGAATAATCGGCCGAGACGAGCTTGTGGCCTCTTTCAGCGATGAAGGCGCGGCGGATCTTGCGGCCATCTTCGGTGCGCACCGGAATGTTCTGCAGGTTCGGCTCGTTCGACGACAGCCGTCCCGTGGTGGTGGCGGCGAGCGCGTAGGTGGTGTGAACGCGCTGCGTCTGCGGGTTGACGTGATTCGGCAACGCGTCGGTGTAGGTCGATTTCAATTTCGACACCTGCCGCCAGTCCAGAATCTTGCGCGGGAAAACGTGGCCTTCCTCGGCGAGGTCCTCGAGAATCGAGGCGGAGGTGGACCATGCGCCGGTCTTGGTTTTCTGTCCGCCAGGCAGGCCCATCTTGCCGAAGATCACGTCGCCGAGTTGTTTCGGGCTGCCGGGATTGATGTCCTCGCCTGCTATCTTGCGAATCTCGTCTTCCAGCCGCGCGGCGGTCTGTGCGAAATCGCCGGACAGGCGGGAGAGAACCTGACGGTCGATCATGATGCCGCTGCGCTCCATCCGCGCCAGCACGCCGACCAGCGGCCGCTCGAGCGATTCATAGACATTGTTCATGCGCTCGGAAACCAGCCGAGCCTTCATCAGAAGCCACAGCCGGATGATAATGTCGGCGGTCTCCGCGCCGTATTCGGTGGCGCGTTCGATCGTCACCTGATCGAGCGACAGCTTGTTGCGGCCGCTGCCGATCACGTCGCCATGCTTGATCGCCGCATGGCCGAGCCAGTGATCTGCGAGATCTCCAATATCGTGCGAGTCCCGTCCGGCATCGAGCGCGTAGGACATCAGTTGCACGTCGTCAATTGTGCGCAGCGTGATCTTGTGTTGCGCCAGCATGACCGAGGTGAACTTGATGTCGAAGCCGGATTTTAGCACGGCTTCGGATTCCATCAGCTTGCGGAGCGCCTCGAATGCCTTCGCGGCCTCGATCTGTCCTTCCGCGAGGCCGCTGGCGAACAGATCATCGCCGCCGCCGGATTTCTTGTGTCCGAGCGGAATGTAGCAGGCTTCATTGGGCGACAGCGCCAGCGCAATGCCGCAGATGTCGGCCTGCATCGGATCGATCGAGGTTGCCTTGATGTCGATCGCGACATGGCTGAGATCGTGGGCCCGCGCGATCCAGGCGTTCAGCTGGTCGAGCGTATGGATGGTTTGATACTTGCTGCGGTCGATCTTTCCGGTTGCGGCTTGTGAGGTACGGGCGGTCGCGAGGGTCTGCGGGGTGAGTGTTCGAGCAGGATACCCATTCTTACGCTCGTCACCCCCGGGCTTGACCCGGGGGTCCACATCCTTGCTTTCTGCCGGAGCGGCGTGGATGGCCGGGTCAAGCCCGGCCATGACGGTCTGGGACGATGCGCTCGCGCTTTTCAGGTGCTCGTCGGGACTGACGTCGGAAGGGTCGATCTGGGCATATTCGGCGACGCGCCGCGTCAGCGTGGAGAATTCCATCGCCTTGAGAAAGGCGATCAGCTTGCGCGAGTCCGGCTCATGCACCGCAAGCTCGTCGAGCGGCACGTCGAGTGTCACGTTGTTATCGAGCAGCACGAGTTCTCGCGAAATGCGCGCCTTGTCGGCGTGTTCAATCAGCGACTCGCGCCGCTTCGGCTGCTTGATTTCTCCTGCGCGCGAAAGCAGCGTTTCGAGATCGCCATATTCGGTGATGAGCTGTGCCGCGGTCTTGATGCCGATGCCCGGCACGCCGGGCACGTTGTCGACGGAATCCCCCGCCAGCGCCTGCACCTCGACCACTTTCTCCGGCGGCACGCCGAACTTCTCGATCACCTCGGGAATGCCGAGGCGGCGGTCCTTCATGGTGTCGTACATCGTGACGCAATCGGTCACGAGCTGCATCAGGTCTTTGTCGGAGGACACGATGGTGGCGGTGGCGCCGCGCTCGCAGGCCTGTCGCACGTAAGTCGCGATCAGGTCGTCAGCCTCGAAGCCGCCCTGTTCGAGACAGGGCAGGTCGAAGGCGCGCACTGCTTCGCGGATCAGCGCGAATTGCGGGATGAGATCGTCCGGCGCGGGCGGGCGATGCGCCTTGTATTCGGAATAGATCTTGTTGCGGAACGTGACCTCGGACTTGTCGAACACGATGGCGAGGTGGGTCGGCCGGTTGTCCGACGGCATGTCACGCATCAGCTTCCACAGCATGTTGCAGAAACCGAGCACGGCATTGACCTGCAGGCCGTCGGATTTGCGGTTCAGCGGCGGCAGCGCGTGATAGGCGCGGAAGATATAGCCCGAGCCGTCGACCAGAAAGACATGGTCGCCCTTGCCGGGAGGTTTCACGCCGGCGGGCGTGCGCGCCTGCGGACCGGGGGATTTTGCGGAGGACTTTGCCATGGCGCTCATATAGGAGAGAGCCTAGGCAATATCACCCTGAGCCGGAGGCGCGCTACCCGGAAATGTCCGTGGAAGAGGCCCTAACATGCGTTTTCCAGAACTCGCATGTTGTTTCCGGTTGCAAAGGAGTCTGCGATGGATGCGCAGTTAAGCGAATTGTTCGAGAAATTGCGGGTCGCGGAGGCGGACATCGAAGCGGAATTGACGCGACGGCGCGAAGCTCTCCGTTATGAGATACACAACCGCAGAATTGTCTTCGAGGATGAGGTTCGGCGCCTTCATCGCGCGATGAAAACTCATGCGCTGCGCTATATTTTTCAGGCCAATCTGCTGGTGATGCTCACCGCACCAGTCATTTATTCGTTGATCGTCCCGATGATTATCCTGGATGTCTTCGTGATGGCGTACCAGGCGATCTGTTTCCCCGTTTATGGGATTCCGAAAGTGCGCCGTCGCGACTATCTGGTGTTCGACCGTCACCATCTCGCCTATCTCAATGCTATCGAGAAGATAAATTGCGCTTATTGCTCCTATTTCAATCAGGCAGTCGCCTTCGTCCGCGAGGTAGCTTCCCGCACCGAGATTTACTGGTGCCCGATCAAGCATGCCCGCCGCGTGCTTGGCCCGCATCCGCACTACGCAGGTTTTGCCGATTTCGGTGACGTCAATGCCTATCGCGAGCGGGTCGCCGAAATGAAGGATGGCGTGACGCCTGGGATGTTGCGTTAGAGCGGGCTATTCCCCGCGGGCTGGAGCGCGACCCGCTGCTTCGGCGGCGCGATCCAGAACATCGCCGGACGCGCGAACAGGAAGCCGAGCCGGGTGTTGCGCAGCGCCCACCAGATCAGCAGCGAACCGGTTACGCCGGCGGTGGTGACGATTAGCGAGATCCATCCGATGTCGGTGACGAGCTGAGTCTTCAGCAGCAGCGTGCGGGTTGAGGCCATCGGCAGGAAGAAGGCGAGGTAGATGACGATCGAATGCTCGCCGCAATAGCGGATCGCGTCGATCCATTTCATCCGCGCCAGCAGCGTGGCGATGGTGATGATGGCGCATGCTCCCGCGATACCGAGCGCCAGCGAGATCACCGGCCATTCGCTCATGCCGAAATAGACGAGACCGGCATCCGCCAATGCCCAGACGCCGATCCCCGCGAGTGCGAGCCCTGGATTGCGGCGCACGGCTTCGGCGAGAGCGAACACATGCTTGGAGAACAGGTAGCCGGTATAGAAATAGACGAAGCGCGAGGCGAATTCATCGATCGTGGTCCAGCCGGTATTGAGGTGCGAGGACTCCAGCAGTGCCGCGGCGATCCAGATCACCCACGCCGGCACGCGCAGCGTCGCCTTGGTGACGACGAAGAAGATCGGCAAGAGATAGATGAACCAGAGCGTGCCGAACGGGTCGATGAAGGTTTCCAGATACATTACGCCGACATGCGACCAGCTTCCGCCTTGGGCGGCGAAATGTGGCGCCTTGAAACCGAACTGGATCGCGGTCCAGAGCAGGTAGAAGTAGAAGAAATGCACCACCTTGCGGTCGAGATAGGTGCGCCAGTCGCGCTTGATGACGAGCGGCAGGAACAGGCCGGAGATCAGGAAGAAGTCAGGCATCCGGAAGGGCTTTGCGAAAGCCACAATCAGATGCATGAACCCGGTCTGGCCGGTGGCAGCTTCCACGCCGAGCGTCGAATGCATCATCACCACCATGATGATACAGATACCCTTGGCGTAATCGACCCAGTCGACGCGCTCTGCATTCACGCGAGGTGTCGCGGATGTCCCGTTTTTGCTCACCATCGTCCTATGTCCGGTATACTGATGGCACATTCGATGCCGCCGGTTTCATTCCGGTTTATTCATTCAAATGTCATGCCAGATTGCTCTTAAGGTCTGCGGCATGGGTTTTCTCTCGTTACCAAAACCGCTAAGAGGCAATGGGATTCGGCAGGCGGGCGTTAACCATGAGGCGAGCTGACCAATGCGGATAACGATGATCGGGACGGGCTATGTCGGGCTTGTGTCGGGAGCCTGTTTCGCCGATTTCGGCCACCGCGTGACCTGCGTTGATACCGATGCCGCCAAGATCGCAGCGCTTCATCGTGGTGAGATCCCGATCTTCGAGCCCGGCCTCGACCAGCTTGTCGAGGCGTCCGTGAAGGCAGGCCGCCTTGATTTCCAGACTGATCTTGCGGGGCCCGTGGGCGAAGCCGATGCGGTATTCATCGCGGTCGGCACGCCGTCGCGTCGCGGCGATGGTCACGCCGATCTGAGTTACGTCCACGCCGCGGCGCGAGAGATCGCGCGCGCGCTGAAGGGCTTCACCGTTGTTGTCACGAAATCGACCGTGCCGGTGGGCACCGGCGACGAGGTCGAGCGCATCATCCGTGAAACCAATCCGTCCGCCGACTTCGCCGTCGCTTCGAATCCGGAATTCCTCCGTGAGGGGGCGGCGATCCGCGACTTCAAGCATCCGGACCGCATCGTGGTCGGCGCGGATGAGGAGCGCGCACGCAAGGCGATGGGCGAGGTCTACCGGCCGCTCTATCTCAACCAGGCGCCGATCATGTACACCGCGCGGCGCACCGCCGAGCTGATCAAGTACGCGGCCAACGCATTTCTCGCGACCAAAATCACCTTCATCAACGAGATCGCGGACCTGTCGGAGAAAGTGGGCGCGGACGTGCAGGAAGTCGCGCGCGGCATCGGTCTGGACAACCGCATCGGCTCGAAGTTTCTCAATGCGGGACCGGGTTTCGGCGGCTCGTGCTTTCCGAAGGACACCCGCGCGCTGGTGAAGACCGCGCTCGATCACGATGTGCCGCTGCGCATCGTCGAGGCGGTGCTTGCGGTGAACGACAATCGCAAGCGCGCGATGGCGCGCAAGGTCGCGGCGGCGGCGGGCGGCAGCCTGCGCGGCAAGACCGTGGCGGTGCTCGGCCTCACCTTCAAGCCGGAAACCGACGACATGCGCGAGGCGCCGTCGATTCCGCTGATCACGGGCCTGCTCGATCTCGGCGCCCATGTGCGGGCGTACGATCCGGTCGGCATGGAACTGGCAAAACACGATCTGCCGGACATTGCGTATGCCGCCGATCCCTACGACTGCGCCAAGGGCGCGGATGCGCTGGTGATCGTCACCGAATGGGTGCAATTTCGCGCGCTCGATCTGGCGCGGCTGAAGCAGGAGATGGCGCATCCGGTGATCGTTGATCTGCGCAATATTTATCGCCGCGACGAGATGACGGCACTCGGTTTCACCTATGAAAGCGTGGGGCGGGGGAGCTTTTAAACCTGCTTCGTTTAGGGTGAGACCTGTCATTTAAAAATGATCGTCATCACCATGCTTGTCCCGGGGATCTGCGTCTTGCTTAAACTCGCTAAAAGAGCGTGGATGGCCGGGACATGGGCGAGCGGAAGCGACGCCGTTCTTCGAACGGCTATCCCCGGCCATGATGAATATTAAATAGCATGATTTTCAATACCCCTCTCCCCATCGATGCCGTCCTCGGCGATCTCGCGGCAACGCTCGGGCGGACCAACACCGCCGTGCTGGTCGCGCCGCCAGGCGCCGGCAAGACCACGCGGGTGCCGCTGGCGCTGTGTGATGCGCGGTGGGCCGGTGAGGGCAAGATCATCGTGCTGGAGCCGCGCCGCATTGCCGCGCGTGCCGCCGCCGAACGGATGGCGCAGACACTGGGCGAGAAAGTTGGCGAGAGCGTCGGCTACCGCGTTCGCTTCGGCTCCAAAGTCTCGCGCAAGACGCGGATCGAGGTTGTGACGGAAGGCATCTTCACCCGCCAGATTCTCGACGATCCTGAACTCAAGGGCATTGCCGCCGTGCTGTTCGACGAATTCCACGAACGCTCGCTCGATGCCGATCTCGGCCTTGCACTGGCGTGCGATGCGCAAAGCGGCTTGCGCAATGATTTGCGAATTCTTGTGATGTCGGCGACGCTCGATGGCGCGCGGGTTGCGAAACTTCTCGGCGACGCGCCGGTGGTGGAGAGCGAAGGCCGCGCTTACCCTGTTGAGACGCGCCATCGCGGTCGCAAGGCCGATGCGTCCATTGAGCGGCAGATGGCGGATGCGATTGCGTCCGCGTTGCGCACGGATGCCGGTTCGGTGCTGGCGTTCCTGCCGGGCGCAGCCGAAATTCGCCGCACGCAGAATTTTCTCACTGAGCGCGTCAGCGATCCGAACATTGAGATCGTGCCGCTGTATGGTGCGCTTGATGCGGCCGTGCAGGATCGCGCCATCGCCCCCGCACCAAAGGGCACGCGCAAGGTGGTGCTCGCGACCTCGATTGCGGAAACCTCGCTCACCATCGAGGGTGTGCGCATTGTGGTTGATTCCGGGCTCGCGCGCGTGCCGCGCTATGAGCCCGATATTGCCCTGACGCGGCTCGAGACCGTCCGTGCCTCGCGCGCCGCGGTCGACCAGCGCCGTGGGCGCGCGGGGCGCACCGAACCCGGCGTCTGCTATCGGCTGTGGGACGAGCCGCAGACGGCGTCGTTCGAAGCCTTCACGCGGCCTGAAATCCTGTCCGCCGACCTGTCCTCGCTGGTGCTTGATCTCGCGCATTGGGGTGTGACCGATCCGGCGACGCTGGCGTTTCTCGATCCTCCACCACAGCCTGCGTTGCTGGAGGCGCGCGTGTTGCTGCGTGAACTCGACGCGCTGGATGCGGACGGGCGCATCACGGCGGAGGGCAAGGCGCTGCGTACACTGGCGCTGCCGCCGCGGCTGGCGCGCATGATCGTCGATGCGAACAGGATGGGCGCCGGCGAGGATGCGGCACGGATCGCCGCGATCCTGACCGAGCGTGGGCTCGGCGGCGATGGCGTTGATCTCGATGCACGGCTGGAGAATTTTGCGCGCGACCGCTCGCCGCGCGCGCAAGGCGCCCGGCAACTGGTGCAGCGATGGATCGCACAGGTGAATGAAAGCTCCTCACGCACCGAGCGAGGTGAAGGGTTATCGACCGGTGCGATCCTCGCGCTGGCGTTTCCCGATCGCGTGGCGCGCAATCGCGGCAAGGCGAGTTTCACGCTGGCGAACGGGCGCGGCGCCAATGTCGATCCGGTTTCGGCGCTGGCAAGATCGCCTTATATCGCCGTCGCCGAACTGACGGGCACCGCCGCCAGCGGACGCATCCTGCTGGCGGCGCCAATCACGCAAGACGAGATCGAGGCGCGCTTTGCCGATCATATCGTGATCGAGGATGAAACGAGCTTTGATAAGCCCGCGATGGCGCTGCGCGCGCGGCGGCGCAAGCGGCTGCATGCCATCACGCTGTCGGAGCAGAATCTGCCGGTCGCCGCCTCTGAACAGACCGCGCAAATTCTTGCCGATGGACTCGCCGCGGCAGGTCTGGATCGCCTGCCATGGGCGAAGCCGCTGAAGCAATGGCGTGACCGGGTGATGTTCCTGCGCACCACGTCGCCGGACGAATGGCCCGATCTGTCCGATGCGGCTCTGGCCGCCAGCCGCGCGGAGTGGCTCGCGCCAGCGCTCATGGACAAGACTTCGCTCTCCGATATGTCCGCAAGCGATCTGTCCGATGCGGTGATGGCGCTGCTCCCCTGGGACAAGCGCGCCCGGCTGGAGCGCGAGGCGCCGACCCATTTCACCGCGCCGACCGGCACCGCACTGCCGATCGACTATGAGGCGGAGCAGGGGCCGACCATTGCCGTCCGCTTGCAGGAATTGTTCGGGTTGAACGTCCACCCTGCCATCGCGAATGGAAGGTTGCCGCTGGTGGTCGAGTTGCTGTCGCCGGCGCATCGGCCGGTGCAGGTCACGCGCGATCTGCCGGGTTTCTGGCGCGGCTCCTACGCGGCCGTGCGCTCCGACCTGCGCGGCCGTTATCCGCGTCATCCCTGGCCGGAAGACCCGGCCTCAGCGGAGCCGACACGCCGGGTGAAGCCGCGAGGAACCTGAAAGGAGGCGGTTCCGGTCCAGAAATTAAGACTTTGCTTACCCTATTGCCCGAAACAGGACCGGTGCCTGCCGGGACGGGTGCTTTCGTTAACCCTCCTGGCGGGGAGTCGGCCGGCCGAATCGGCATCAAGCGGATTCTGGCGGGCGATGGCTTTGAGAAAGCAGGCGTTGGCGAATGCGTACTGTCCTGATTGTTGCGGTCATCATGGCTGCCTCCGGTAGCTACATGGCCAAGGTCGCCGAGCGGCTGGATTTTCCTCTGCCCGCGAAGACCGATAGCCAGTCGCCGAAAACGATGAATGCGTATGCCGCGATGCCCGAGGCGTCGAGCGGCGCGCGCCGGGTGTCGCTCCGCTCCGACAAAAGCGGGCATTTCCGCGCCGAGGCGCGAGTTGATGGTCGTGATCTGGATTTTCTCGTCGATACCGGCGCGACCGTGATCGCGCTGACGCAGAAGGATGCGGAACGGATCGGCATCCGCCCGTTTCTCAGTGACTACACCACCAGCGTGAACACCGCGAACGGCCCGGCCAAGGCGGCGCGCGCGCGGATCAGCCGCATCGATATCGGCGGTGTGGTGGTGCGCGATGTCGATGCGCTGGTGATGCCCGAAGGCGCGCTGCAGCAGAATCTGCTCGGCATGGCGTATCTGTCGAAGCTCAAGCGGTTCGAATACAGCAGCGGCAATCTGGTGCTGGAGCAGTAAGACTATCTTTGAGGTGTCATTGCCGAACTTGCTCCGGCAATCCATCCTTCAAGGAGATTTTTCCAGGATGGATACGCGGGTCAAGCCCGCGTATGACAGACAGGGGTTGTTACACCCGCCGAAACACCACGCTGAGATTGTTGGCCGGCATCGGCGTCACTGTCGGCGCTGAAAATCCTGCCTCGCGTGCCAGCGCTGCGACTTCGTCCAACTCGCGGAGCCCCCATTGTGGATTGCGCGATTTCAGGCTGGCATCGAAGGCCTCGTTGCTCTCGGCGGTGACGATGCCCTGCCGCCGATAGGGCCCATAGAGGTAAAGCGGCGCATCCTTCGGAAGAAGGTGCCCGGCGTTGCGCATCAGTGCCTGCGTCGCCGCCCAGGGTGAGATGTGGGTCATGTTGATGCACAGGATCGCATCGGCCTGTGCGATTGGCCAGGGCTCGTTCTGTACGTCGAGTGCCAGCGGCGGACGGATATTGGAAAGGCCGGTCTCCGCCGTCCATGCCGCGATGCTCAGGCGCGCGGCATCCTCGGGGTCGGAGGGCTGGAACGTCAGGCCGGGTAGCGCGTTCGCAAAATGCACGACATGCTCACCCGAGCCGCTCGCGATTTCCAGCACCAGCCCCGAAGGAGGCAATATATCGCGCAGGACGCCGAGAATGGCGTCGCGATTGCGCTCCGTGGCGGGATATTGCAGGCGGCGATCGGTCATGACGGGAGGAATGCATTAGATATCTGGTCGTAGTATGACTGCCAAACTGCCGCAATTCATTTCTAGAAACACCGCCCCGCCTTTTCTCAAGCCGTCGCACTCGCTATGGCTTGCCACCATTCTTTCCACGAGGCCCTTTCCATGTTTCCGAAGCCGAAAGCCGAGCTGAAGCCCAACACCTATGCCTACGAGTCCGAGCCGATGGTGAAAGCCACCGGCTTCCGCGAATACGATGCGCGCTGGCTGTTCGGCAAGGAGATCAACCTGATGGGCATCCAGGCGCTCGGGATGGGCCTCGGCACCATGATCGGCGAGATGGGCGTCAAGCAGGAGATCGTGGTTGGTCACGATTTCCGCGGCTATTCGGCGTCCATCAAATATGCGCTGATCTCGGGGCTGCTGGCTGCTGGCTGCAAGGTGCACGACATCGGACTCGCGGTGACGCCGATGGCCTATTTTGCGCAGTTTGATCTCGATGTGCCCTGCGTCGCGATGGTCACGGCCTCGCACAACGACAATGGCTGGACCGGCGTGAAGATGGGCACCAACCGCCCGCTCACATTCGGTCCCGATGAGATGACGCGGCTGAAGGAGATTGTGCTTGACGCCGCGTTCAAGCCCAAGCCCGCAGGCGGCTATCAATTCCACGAGAATTTTCCCGCACGCTATATTGCCGATCTCACCAATCGCAAGCCGTTCTCGCGCCGCATTCGCGCGGTGGTGGCCTGCGGCAACGGCACCGCGGGTGCGTTCGCGCCGCAGGTGCTGGAAAAGCTTGGCATCGATGTTGTTCCGCTCGACGTCGAGCTCGACCACACATTCCCGAAATACAACCCCAATCCCGAAGATCTCGAAATGCTGCACGCGATCCGCGATGCGGTGCTCGCGAGCAAGGCGGATGTTGGCCTCGGCTTCGATGGCGATGGTGATCGCTGTGGCGTGGTCGACGACACCGGCGAGGAAATCTTTGCCGACAAGGTCGGCGTGATGCTGGCGCGCGACATGTCGGCGATTCACAAGAACGCGCAATTTGTGGTGGACGTGAAATCGACCGGGTTGTTCGTGACCGACCCGGTGCTGCAGAAGCAGGGCGTCCATGCGACCTACTGGAAGACCGGCCATTCCTACATGAAGCGGCGCACCCACGAACTCGGTGCACTGGCGGGCTTCGAGAAGTCGGGGCACTTCTTCTTCAATCCGCCGGTCGGCCGCGGCTACGACGATGGTCTCGTTTCGGCGATCGCGATCTGCGACATGCTCGATCGTGCGCCCGGCAAGAAGATGTCGGATTTGAAGAATGAGTTGCCGAAAACCTGGTCGTCGCCGACGATGTCGCCGCACTGTGCTGACGAGGTCAAATACGGCGTCGTCGCCGATGTGGTGAAGCATTTCGAGGCGGCGCAGGCGAAAGGTGACAAGGTGGCCGGGCAGCCGATCCGCGACCTCGTCACCGTGAACGGCGTGCGTGTTACCTGTCAAGACGGAAGCTGGGGCCTGGTGCGCGCCTCATCGAACAAGCCAGAGCTTGTTGTCGTGGTCGAAAGCCCGGTGTCAGAACAGCGGATGCGCGACATGTTCGAGGCGATGGATTCCGTGTTGCGCACCCATCCCGAAGTCGGCGAGTACAACCAGAAGATCTGATTGCCGCTTACTGCGGCGTGTCGGCGATCAGCTTCTCCAGCTCGCGCTCCGCCTGCGTGACATGATGCTCCTTGTGACGCAGCAGGAAGAAGCGTCGTGAGGGCATCGGGATTTTCAGCTCGACCAGCGTGCCGGAGGTTAAGAGGTTTGCGACCACGATGCGGGAAATGATGGTCGCGCCGGCGCCGGCGACAACGGCGGCGCGCACCGATTCATTCGACGGCAGTTCGAGCCCGATGGAAATCTCATTGCGAGCAATGCCAAATCCGCCGAGAACCTGCTCGAGCACATGGCGAGTGCCGGAGCCCGGTTCGCGCACGACCCATTTCCCATCCTTGAGATCTGCCGCGGTGGGCTTTGTCATTGCCGCCCAGGGATGAGAGGCCGCAACAACCAGCGTAAGCTCGTCATTCGCGACATTGCTGATCGACAGCCCGGTATCCGCGATGTCGCCCTCGATGAAGCCGATGTCGGCAAGCCCGCTCTGCACCCACGCGGTGACTTGCTCGGTGTTGCCGATTTTGAGCGTCACGTTGATGCCGGGATAATGCTGGTGAAAGCGATGGATTAGCGGCGGCAGCCAGTAGTTGCCGACAGTCTGGCTCGCCGCGAGCGCCAGCGAGCCCCGGGTCAGGCCGGTGAGATCGGCGAGGACGGCTTCGGCAGCCGAGGCGCGCGCCAGCACCGCGCGAGCCTCGACGACGAATTGCCGTCCCGCATCTGTGAGCTTGATGCTTCGGCCGATCCGGTCGAACAGCTTGATCGCATAACGGTCTTCAAGCGCTGCGATGGCAGCGCTTGTGGCCGATTGGGTGAGATTGAGGGCGCCGGCGGCACGGGTCATGTGCTCCTGTTCCGCAACCGCGACGAAGATCCGAAGCTGCTCCAGCGTCATCCGTTACCTTATGAAGTCAGCTTGATCAGCGTGAGGCTGAGCACTGAGATGAAGACCGAGGCAGCCGCGCCGACGGCCAGCGGACGAAGTCCCTTAGCGTACAGTTTGCCGACGTCGGTTTCGAGTCCCATCGCGGCGAGCGCCATGGTGAGCAGGAACGTCGTGATCGACACGATCACGGACTTTGTCTCCGGCGGGATTGTGATGACGCTGTTGAGCGCAATCATCGCGATGAAGCCGAGTACGAACCACGGCATCGGGGCGCGGGCGCTTGAAGTGCCGCTGCGGCGGGCTGCGGCCACGCCGAGCATGATGACCAGCGGCGCGAGCAGCATGACGCGGGACAGCTTGGCAATGGTGCCGAATTCGCCAGCCTGGCGACCTTCCTGGAATGCCGCCGCAACCACCTGGGCGATCTCATGGATGGAGGAGCCAGCCCACAGGCCGTAGGCGCGCGGATCGAGATGCAGCAGGGAGCCAAGCGTCGGATAGGCGAACATCGCGATCGAGCCGAACACAGTAACGCAGGCAACCGCGTAGGCCACGTCCTCGTCATGAGCGTTGGTGACGGTGTTGGTTGCGATCACCGCGGACGCGCCGCAGACCGAGGTGCCCGCGCCGATCAGCTGGGCGAGCTTGGGGTCGATGCCCATCAGGCGTCCGAACCATCCGGTGAAAAGGAAGGTTGCGCCGAGTGTCACCGCGATGATGGCGACGCCGGTCGCACCGACTTCGCCGATCTGCATCGCCGTCAGTTGCAGGCCGAGCATGATGATCGCGAACCGCAGAATCCGCCGCAGTGAAAAGGTGACGCCGGGCTTGGCGCTGGCGGGCGTGCCGACAACGTTGTGAAAGATCATGCCAAGCAGGATCGCGATGATCAGCGGGCTGAAGGTCGAGACGACGGGGAGCAGGTGCACGCCATAAGCGGCGCAGGCGACCAGGGTCGTCAGGAACAGGCCGGGCCAGATCCCGGTGATGCGAAAGCGCGTGGCGGGGCGAGATTTCTCCTCGTCTGCTGCGGTGTAAGTAATGGTAGACATTGGCCGAACTCCTTGAATGCGGCCACTGATCGCAAATAACGATCAATCGTTCAAACATATTATATATGTCTATTTAATCTATAAAAACGATCAGATTATCGACCCGTGCAAAAGCAAAACGCGCCGCTGGCGAGGCGGCGCGTTTGGGGGTCGATCGAGGGGTCTTGGGCAAAGCCTCGTCCTGGAGCGTTTCAGATTTACTCGGAATCATAATGCGCGGGCATCGCCGTTCGAAGAACGGCGTCGCTTCCGCTCGCCTATAGCCGTTCGAAGAACGGCGTCGCTTCCGCTCGCCCCATAGCCGTTCGAAGAACGGCGTCGCTTCCGCTCGCCTAAGGCCCGCGCATCCATCAAAAAAGATGGATGATTGCCGGGTCATAAGGGCGTTTACGCCCGTCTGCGACGGGCTATGCCCGGCAATGACAGTCTGGTTTCCATCAAGAGCGAAATTACTCTAGGCGGGGTTCAGAGCCGGCACGGGCAGGGCCGTCACCGATTTGATCTTTTCCATCGCAAAGCGCGAGGTGACGTTCTTCAGCGCCACGGCGCTGATGAGCTTCTTGTAGAACACGTCATAGCTCTGCATGTCGGCAACGACGACGCGCAGCATGTAATCGACATCGCCCGCCATCCGGTAGAATTCCATCACTTCGGGCATCGCCTTCACGGCGTTGGCGAATTTCTTCAGCCAGGCGTCGGAATGATCGCCGCTCTCCACCGAGACGAACACGGTAATGCCGAGGCCGATCTTGTTCTGATCGACCAGCGCGACGCGGCGCAGGATGATGCCTTCGGCCTCCAGCCGCTGGATGCGCTTCCAGCAAGGTGTCGACGACAGGCCGACCCGGTCGCCGATTTCGGCAACCGAGAGCGAGGCGTCATCTTGCAGCACGGTCAGGATCTTGCGGTCGATGGCATCGAGCCGGCGCGGGGCGTCGAGCACGGCAGGTGCGAAGTCGGCTTGTGACATTGGGAACGTTCTTCTAATCTGAGGAGGTTGAGGCGCATCATAGAGAAGAATATTCTAGTCGCAAGTTCGGATTCCGGAATATTCCTCAGGCAAGGTCCGGAGTGGCAGATTTTGCCAAAAGCGCTTCAACTTCAATGCGTTGAGGTGAACCGAAGGCGCCGCCGTGCCGAGTACATTTCAGGGCGGCGGCGGCGGCGGAAAAGCGCATCGCGGCTTCAATCGACCGCCCCTCGGCAATCGCCAGCGTAAAGGCGCCGTGGAACACGTCGCCCGCGCCCAGTGTGTCCACCGCGGCGATGGGGAAGGCCGCCATCTGGCGGACTTGTCCGCCTTCAAGCCAGGTCATGCCGTCCGCGCCATTGGTCACGCCGACAAACGCGGGTGTCAGCGCCGCGATCGCGCGCAGCGCCACGATGTCGTCGCCCGCTCCGGTGGTGGCATGCAGCGCTTCGGCGGAGAACACGATGTGGGTGGAGGCTTGCAGCAGAGGCTCGTCCAATGGCATGGCGCGGTCGGCATCGAGAATGACCGGAATGCCGCGCCGCTTGGCCTCGAAACAGAGGTCGCGCACGAAACCGCAGCGGCTTTCGGTCAGGATCGCGTCGCATTCCTTCAGCAGTTCATCAGTATCGGGCAGTGTCACGTTCCACATCTTCGGATCGCGATAGGTGACGATGGTCCGCTCGCCGGTTTGGTCGATCATGATGTTGGAGATCGGGGTCACGAGGCCGGGCATACGCACCATGGCGCTGCCGTCGATGCCTTCACGCGCGAGATCCTCGAAAATCTGCTCGGCGGCTTTCTCGCCGGCATGGCCGATCGACCCCGACATCAGGACGTGGCCGCCAAGCCGCGCAATGGCGATTGAGGCGTTCATCGCGTTGCCGCCGCTATATTCAGTGAAATGCGTGGCGCGCATCTTGTTGCCACGTGCCGGGATGTTTTCGACGCGAAACACCAGATCGCGCACGGGCATGCCGACGCAGAGAATGTTAGGGGCGGCCGATCGATGCTGTGTGGTCATGGGTTCCCCTCAATCGGGTGAGGCGGCTCTCATTTTGACGCGTTTTCTTCACGCAAACCGGTACCACTTCGCTCGAAAACGCTATGGAAAAACAACCGGACCGCGTGCCAGGTTCCTTTGGCCGATGCTGTGTTGTCTGTCTGGGAATATGGGTCAGGTGATCCAGATTTTCTCGCGCAGCGCCTGCGTAAATCTGGCTGCTTCCGCAGGGTCGTAAGGTGCCGGCGGCACCAGCCCCCACACTGGGCGCGGCCATGCGGCGTCGCTGGTCCGCCGCGCGATGATGTGGACATGGAGTTGCGGCACGACATTGCCGAGAGCCGCGACATTGAGCTTGTCCGGCTGGATGATGTCTTTCAGCGCGCGCGAGACACGATTGATTTCGGTGGTGAGTTGCGCCAGTTCGACCTCGTCGAGGTCGACCAGATCAGAAGCGCCGGTGCGGCGCGGCACCAGCAGCAGCCACGGATAATTGGAATCCTTGATGATGAGGAGCCGCGACAGTGGCAGGTCGCCGACCTCGAACGTGTCCTTCTCAAGCTGGTGGTGGAGCGACCACGGCGATCTCATGCGGGCCTCGAAACTGATTCTGCAACAGGCTCACTCTAGCAGGCGCAGGCGTCAGCGTGAGGAACTTGCGCATCCGCCGGATTATGCGCCTGAACGACGGTCCTGCGTGCGCCTGGGCCGCCGTGTAAAGCGGTAAAACAGCCGGTGCCTTGCTTGCTTTCCCCCCGGTTTGGCCCCAAATAGGCGTCGGGAGATTGGCGGTGGACGAGCCACTCGCCAACCGGGTCAGGTCCGGAAGGAAGCAGCCCTAACGAGGTCCGGATCGGGTCGCTCGTCAGTCTCCTACCTCTTTTCATGCCGGGGCTGGCGCGATGCCGGCCGACTGCCCGCCATTTCGCGTGGCAGAGCGGTGCGCCCGATGAACCAATGCGGATCGTTCGATGCCCGATTCCGACCTTCCAGGCCTGAGTGCGGGCGATCAAGCAGGCCTCGGTCTTGCCGAGGCCGGCGGGAGCGCCGCCGGCTACCGTGTTCTGGCGCGCAAATACCGGCCCTCGAATTTCAACGACCTGATCGGCCAGGAAGCGATGGTCCGCACGATCTCGAACGCGTTCGAGACCGGGCGGATCCCGCAGGCCTGGATTCTCACCGGCGTGCGCGGCGTCGGCAAGACCACGACCGCGCGCATTCTCGCCCGCGCGCTGAATTACGAATTGCCGGACGGCTCGGTAAAAGGGCCGACCATCGCCATGCCGACGCCGGGCGTGCATTGCCGGGCGATCATGGAGAGCCGGCATATCGATGTGCTGGAAATGGACGCAGCCTCCCACACCGGCATCGACGACGTGCGCCAGATCACCGATGGCGTGCGCTACGCGCCATCCAGCGCGCGGTACAAGGTCTACATCATCGACGAAGTCCACATGCTGTCGGAGAAGGCGTTCAACGCCTTCCTCAAGACGCTGGAGGAGCCGCCGGAGCACGCCAAGTTCGTGTTCGCCACCACCGAAATCCGCAAGGTGCCGGTGACGGTGCTGTCGCGCTGCCAGCGCTTCGACCTGCGCCGCGTCGATGCCGACGTTCTGATGGCGCATCTTGCCAACATCGTGACGCGCGAAGGCGTCGAGGCGGAGCCCGAAGCACTTGGCCTGATCGCGCGCGCCGCCGAAGGCTCGGTGCGCGACTCGCTGTCGCTGCTCGATCAGGCCATCGCGCATGCGGCGGGCCTTGTGCGCGCCGAGGACGTGCGGCAGATGCTCGGCCTCGCGGATCGTTCGCGCGTGATCGATCTGTTCGAACATCTCGCCAAGGGTGACATCGCCAGCGCCTTCGCCGAATTCCGCGAGCAGTATGACACCGGCGCCGATCCGGTGGTGGTGCTCAGCGATCTTGCCGAGTTCGTTAACTTCGTCACCCGCGTGAAGGTCGTGCCCGCGACGGCGGACAATGTCGCTCTTGGAGAAGCCGAGCGCACGCGCGGCCGCGAGTTCGCAACCAGGCTCTCGATGCGCGTGCTGTCGCGGATGTGGCAGATGCTGCTCAAGGGCATTGCGGAAGTGCAGAATGCCACACGCCCGCAGGCCGCTGCCGAGATGGTGCTGGTGCGTATCGCCTATGTCGCCGACCTGCCGACGCCGGATGAAGCGATCAGGATGATCAATGAGGGGGGCGGCTCGCAATCCGCACCGCCGTCCGCTTCCGGCAGCAGCGCTGCGCCCCGCAAATCGGCTTCAGTGCCATCGGCGCTGCTCGATCGAAGCACAATGCCGCGCGGAAATGTATCGTCTGTGATGGGCTTAGCTGGTGCCAGCGCAGGCAATGAGACAATGGCACGGCGGCTGCCACAGCCAGTTGAAGCCGCTGCGCCGCAGGCCGCTCCAGCGCTGCGGCTGTCGAGTTACCCCGAAATCGTCGCGCTCGCGAGCGAGAAACGTGATATTGCGCTCAAGGCTGCGCTGGAGGCTGATCTGCGGCTTGTGCGTATCGAGGACGGCAGGCTTGAGATCGCTCTCGAGCGCAGTGCCGCCCGTTCAGTAGTCAACGATCTGCAGCGCAAGCTTGAGCAATGGACCGGCCGCCGCTGGGCAGTGGTCGTTTCCAACGAGGAAGGCTACCCCACGCTGCGTGCGCAAGCGCAGGAACGCAAGGACAAGCTTACCGAGAACGTGCAGGCCGATCCGCGTGTGCAGGCGGTCATGGCGGCGTTTCCGGGCGCGCAGGTCGTCGATGTGCGGCGTCTTGCGCCGGAGCCGCCACCCGCGGTGATGCCGATCGAGGACGATGCCGACGGCGACGAAGATGATCTCTGAGATTGTGAGAAGGATAGTTCATGGCTGATTTTCTCGGCATGATGAAGCAGGCCGCTCAGCTTCAGTCGAAGATGAAGGAAATGCAGGAGCAGCTTGACCAGATCGAGGTCGAGGGCTCGGCGGGCGGCAATATGGTCACCGTGCGCATGACCGCGAAGATGGAGTTGAAGGGCGTCTCGATCGATCCGTCACTGATGAAGGCGGAGGATCGCGAGGTGCTGGAGGATCTGCTCGTCGCGGCCCAGAACGACGCGCGCCGCAAGGCGGAAGACGCGATGCAGGAACGCATGAAGGCCATTACCGGCGGTTTCAACATTCCGGGGCTGGGCCTGGGCTGAGATGGCATCCACGGTTGCCGGACCCGAGATCGAGCGGCTGATTCAGTTGCTGGCGCGGCTGCCGGGCCTTGGCCCGCGCTCGGCCCGGCGGGCAGCGCTGCACCTCATCAAGAAGCGCGAAGCCCTGATGGCGCCGCTTGCGAGCGCGCTGCAGGTGGCGATCGAGCGCATTCAAGTGTGCCACACCTGCGGCAACATCGATACGCAGAACCCGTGCACGATCTGTACCGATACACGCCGCGATCCGTCGATCATCGTCGTGGTGGCTGATGTCGCCGACCTCTGGGCGCTTGAGCGCGCTCATGCGACGCAGGGCCGCTATCATGTGCTGGGTGCGACGCTGTCGCCGCTCGATGGTATCGGGCCGCAGGATCTGACGATCGACGCGCTGGTGACACGTGCGCAGGCACCGGAGGTGATGGAGATCATTCTCGCGCTCAATGCCACGGTCGACGGTCAGACCACGGCGCATTACGTCACCGATTTGCTGCAGGACGCCGCCGTCAAGGTGACGCGGCTTGCGCATGGCGTGCCGGTCGGGGGCGAGCTCGATTATCTCGACGAGGGCACGCTGTCGGCGGCGATGCGTCAGCGGACGTTGTTCTGACGCTCAGGTTTTGACCGGCGCGGTCAACGTTTCGAAATGGCCCCGGGCCTGCAACCAGGCCAGCAGCATGAAGCTCGGCACCGCCACCACCACGCAGATCGCGAAGAACCACGCCCAGCCCGTCGCCGCTGCAACATAGCCCGCACCCGACGACAGATAAGTGCGCCCGATCGCGGCCAGCGCGGTGAGCAGCGCATATTGGGTCGCGGTGTGCGCAGGGTTTCGGCACAACGCCGAGAGATAGGCAACGAAGATAACGGTGCCTACCGCGCTGGTGAAATTCTCGGCGGTGATGGCCACTGCCAGCGCATAATGGTTGATACCGAGGATGGCGAGCCAGGAGAACGAGAGGTTGGCGATGGCCTGCAGGAAGCCGCCGATCCAGAGGCTCGCGGCCAGCGAATAGCGGCTGGCGAGAAAGCCGCCCGCGAAGCCGCCGATCAGCGTGGCGGCGAGGCCCAATCCTTTCACGATGGCGGCGTAATCGTTGCGGGAGAAGCCGAGGTCGATCACAAAGGGCGCCGTCATGGTGCCGGAGAACGCATCAGTGAACTTGAACAGCACGACGAAGGACAAAATGGCCCACGCATCCTTGTAAGCCGCGAATTCGGTGAAGGCGCCCGCCGCGGCATGAACGATGCGCCCGAACGTGCGCTCGGTGCTGGCTTCCGCCGCGCGGGAGGCCTCGGGTTCGGTCGCGAACAATGCGGTGAGGATGCCGATGACCACAAGCGCTGCCATCGCGATGTAGCCCCACTGCCAGGCGGCCTGCCGGTTCAGCCCGGCGCTCTCAAACCCGCTGACGAGAAACAGCGCACCAGCGGTCGAGAGCAGCATGCCGACGCGATAGGCCGCGACATAGGAAGCCATACCGGCGGCCTGCTCGTTTTCCGGCAGGCTTTCGACGCGGAAGGCATCGATCACGATGTCCTGCGTGGCAGACGCGGCGGCGACGAACAGGGCCGCGAGCGCGACGCCGAGCGGTCTGGCCGGATCGCTCATCGCGAGCAGAACGATCGCGACCATCAGCAGCAGTTGGGAAAAGATCAGCCAGGCGCGCCGCCGCCCGAGCAGTCGCGTCAGGATCGGCACACGCAGCGCATCGACCAGCGGCGCCCAGAAGAACTTGATGGTGTAGGGCGTGCCGACCAGAGCGAACAGGCCGATTGTCTTGAGGTCCACGCCCGCTTCGCGCATCCACACCAGCAGCGTCGAGCCGGATAGCGCCAGCGGCAGGCCGGACGAGAAGCCGAGAAACAGCACCACCAGCACGCGCGGCTGCAGATAGACCGCGAGCGCGTCACGCCACGAGGCACGGGGGTTGGCGGATGTCTCGACGCTCTCAGGTGATGTCATGGAGCGGTGTTAGCAGATTCGGGCTTTTCCCTCTGCCCTTGTGGGAGAGGGTGCTCGCAGTTCTATCCTCTGGTGTCATCACCGGGACAAGCCCGGCCATGACGAATGGTAAGCTATGATGGCTTGCGACCGTCTCAAGACGGCGTCATTCGCCCGCCTGCAGTTTTCGCGGTTGCGCTGGGAACTGATCTGCTCCGCGCGTGCTCTCGGCGCCGGCAGGCGCTTCATCACCCTGGCCGAAATCCAGTTCCTCGATCCGGCCGGCGCGCTTCTCGATCTTGTCGGCGGAAATCAGGATCTGGCGGACGTCCTCGTTCGCCTGATTGAAATGGTTCTGCAGCTTCAGCACCCGCTCGCGCAGCCGCGCGAGGTCGTCCGACATGGTCATGACCTCGGTGCGGATTTGCCCCGCGGCATCGCGCATCCGCGCGTCCTTCATGATCTGCTGCATCACCTGGATCGCGAGCATCAAAAGCGAGGGCGACACCAGTACGATCCGGGCGCGATAGGCCTTCTGCACCACGTCGTCGAAGCCGTCGTGAATCTCCGCATAGACGGATTCGGACGGCACGAACATCAAGGCGGTGTCCTGCGTCTCGCCGGGAATGAGATATTTGTCGGCGATGTCGGCGACGTGCTTCATCACGTCCTGCCGCAGGCGCTGCGAGGCGAACCTGCGCTCGTCGTCGCTCTTGGCGTCGCGCAGCGCGGTGACGGCTTCGAGCGGGAACTTGGCATCGATGCACAGCGGCCGCTGATCGGGCAGAAACACCACGCAATCCGGGCGCTTGTTGTTGGTCAATGTGTGCTGGAAGGCGAACGAGCCTTTCGGCAGCCCGTCCTGCACGATGGCCTCCATGCGCGCCTGCCCGAATGCGCCGCGCGCCTGCTTGTTGGCGAGCACGTCGCGTAGCGTCGTCACCTGGGTGGTGAGATCGGTAAGGTTCTTGTGCGCGTTGTCGATGATGCCGAGTCGCTCGTGCAATGCGCGCAGGCTGTCCATGGTGTTGCGGGTGGTCTGCTCCATGGATTGGCCGACACGATGCGTCACCGAATCCAGCCGTTCATTGACGGCGCGCGCCATCTCGGCCTGCCGCCCGGCGAGCGCCTGCCCCATCTCATGTACCCGCCCCGCCGCTTCGTTCTGGATGCGGAGCACTTCGCTGAGGCGCTCCTCCATCTCGTCGGTGCGGATGGTTTGTGCTATGGCGAGCGCTGCGCGGTTTTTCGCGGAGCGCGCGAGAATGACGGCAATGAGGGCGAGCAGTGCGAGTGCCAGCACGGCGCAGGCCAAAAGAGCCGTGTTCAGCCGTATCGGGACATCGTTGAGGGAAAACAGGATCTGGTTCATCCTGGCACTCTAGCGCGATTCGTGATGGAAATGGAACGAATAGGGAACAGTTATGGTTAATAATGTCTTGATGCACCGGTTTTCCGCGGTGAAAAGGCGGTTGTTTTAAAGGCTCAATCGCCGTTTGACCCCGACAGGCAGTCCGATTACATCGCGGACATGGCCATTCGTGAAATCATCAGCATCCCCGACAAGCGCCTGCGTGTTGTTTCGGGGGCCGTCGAAGCGATCACACCCGAGGTGCGTGCGCTCGCCAAAGACATGTTCGAAACGATGTATGACGCACCCGGCATCGGCCTCGCCGCCATTCAGGTGGCGGTACCGCTGCGGCTGATCACCATGGACCTCGCCAAGAAGGAGGGCGAGAGCGCGCCGCGCGTGTTCATCAACCCGGAGATTCTGTCGAAGTCGGACGATTTTTCGGTCTATGAGGAAGGCTGCCTGTCGATACCCGAATATTACGAGGAGGTCGAGCGGGCAGCGAAGGTGCGCGTGCGGTTCATGGACCTCGACGGCAACGTGCATGAGGAAGATGCCGAAGGGCTTTTCGCCACCTGCATCCAGCATGAGATCGACCACCTCAACGGCGTTCTGTTCATCGACTATCTGTCCAAGCTCAAGCGCGACCGCGTAATGAAGAAGTTCACCAAAGCCGCGAAACTCGCAACGAAGTAGTCGACAGCAACATATCTTTTTCGTCATGGCCGGGCATAACCCGTCGACGGCGGGCGTAAACGCCCTGATGCCCCGGCCATCCATGTTTTAAGAGATTTCGAAAGAAGACATGGATGCCCGCGACGGGCGCGGGCATGGCAGGGTAAAAAACTAAATCTATAAGGGACTACCCGCTTTCATGCCGCTTCGTCTGATCTTCATGGGTACGCCGGATTTCGCGGTGCCGACGCTGCGCGAACTGCACGCGCACGGTCACGAAATCGTCGCAGTCTATACTCGCGCGGCCAAGCCTGCTGGGCGCGGCATGAAACTGCAGCCGACGCCGGTGGCGCAGGCGGCGCGCGAACTGGGCCTTTCAGTGTTGACGCCAACGACACTGAAAACGCCGGAGGCGGAGGCAACATTTCGCACCCACCGCGCCGATGCTGCCGTGGTCGTCGCCTATGGCATGATCCTGCCTGCCAACATTCTCAACGCCGTGCCGCGCGGCTGCTTCAACCTGCACGCTTCGTTGCTGCCGCGCTGGCGCGGGGCCGCGCCGATCCAGCGCGCGATCATGATGGGCGACGCCGAATCCGGCGTCATGGTGATGAAGATGGATGCGGGGTTGGATACCGGCGACGTGGCGATGACCGCGCGTCTGCCGATCACCGATGCGATGACCGCGCAGGATCTGCACGATGCACTTGCGCCGCGCGGTGCCGACCTCATGGTGCAGGCGATGGCTGCGCTCGAGCAGGGCAATCTCGATCTTGTGCCGCAGAATGAAGCGGGCGTCACCTATGCCGCCAAGGTCGGCAAGGCCGAAGCCAGGATCGACTGGACGAAACCCGCGCACGAGGTGCTGCGCCACATCCATGGCCTCGCGCCATTTCCCGGCGCGTGGTTCGAGATTGCGATCGACGGCACGCCTGTGCGGATCAAGGTGCTGCACTGTGTGCTCGCGCGAGGATCAGGCCCGCCGGGTGCTGTGCTCGATAACCAACTGACGATCGCATGCGGGGAGGGCGCGATCCGACTCTTGCAGGTGCAGCGCGCGGGCAAGCAGCCGATGACGGCGCCCGATTTTCTGCGTGGTACGCCACTCGCGCCGCCGCTGGGTGTGAGGTGATGTTGATTCTTCGGCAGCCCCGATTGTCGGGCGCGGGTTTGACCCGAGCATCCATCACAAGAAAAATTCGTTCAGAGGAATGGATTACCGGGTCAAGCCCGGCAAAGATTGTCAGGATAGCCGGCTTGCACGGGCGAACATCCTGATGCCGCGCTACAAGCTCATCATCGAATATGACGGCACGCCGTTCTGCGGCTGGCAGTATCAGGACAACGGCCCTTCGGTGCAGGGCGCGCTGGAAGACGCGGTCGCGGCGCTGGCGGGCACGCACGTACGCGTTCACGGCGCGGGCCGCACTGACGCCGGCGTGCATGCGCTGGGCCAGGTCGCGCATATCGATCTTGAAAAGGCCTATCGCGCCGACCGGGTGCGCGACGCGCTGAACGCGCATCTGCGGCCGCATCCCATCGGAGTGTTATCGGCGGAGATCGTGCCGGAGACATTCGAGGCGCGGTTCTCGGCGATGAAACGTCATTACATCTATCGCATCAGCAACCGCCGGGCGAACCTTGCGCTCGATGTCGAGCGCGCGTGGCGCGTGGCGCGGCCGCTCGATGTCGCGGCGATGCAGGAAGCCGCGCATGTCTTGATCGGCAAGCACGATTTCACCACGTTCCGCGACACCGAGTGTCAGGCGAAGTCACCCGAAAAGACGCTCGATCAGCTCGATGTCATCCGCGATGGCGATGCCGTCAGCATCGTCACCTCGGCGCGTTCGTTCCTGCACAGTCAGGTGCGCTCGATGGTCGGCTCGCTGGTCTGGGTCGGCCACGGCCGCTGGACCGCCGCCGGCATGCGCGAGGCACTCGATGCGTGCGACCGTGCCGCCTGCGGTCCCGTCGCGCCGCCGGATGGGCTGTATCTGGTGAAGGTGGATTACTGAAGTTGCTCAAGATTCGCTTTTGAAACACCAGCCGTCATGGCTGGCGCAAGCCCGCCATGACGATGCCGCCGGGAGTCGTTTTCAGCGACGGAGCTGCTATTTCGCAATGTCCTTCATCGCGTTCCAGAACAGTTCCTCGCCGTCCTTGACATTATCCTGCCAATGGTCAGCGGCGTTGCCGTCAGCCTCGTCGGTGATGAACTTGAACGCACGCCAGGGCAGCGAATGGCGCTGGCAGACATGAGCGATGGCGTAGAGCTCCATGTCGACGATATCAACGTGGTTCTCGACAAGCCACGGATCGGCCGCGGTGACGAAGCTGTCGCCGGTGCCGCAGGTGACGCCGTTTTGCCCCGACGACAGACGATCGATCTCGGGCGAGAACGGCGTGCGGCCGCGGGGCGCCAGCGGCATCGCCATCATGTCGCGCTGCATGACGTGCGCGACCTCAACAAGGCCGTTGTGCATTTTGTGAATCTTGCCGGCGGTGCCGTAATTGACCACGAGACGGGGACGCAGCACCAGCAGCGCCAGCGTGGCGGCACTCGCCGCATTGACCTTGCCGACGCCGGTGTAGATCACCTCGACGCCCTCCGGTGCGCGCGCCTTGTCGAGTTCGTCGTCGATGGCGGTGAGAATCAGAATGTTGCCGCTCATGCGCGCGCTCTCACTTGAAGTAGCGATCCAGCACGCCGCGATAGATTTTGGTCAGTGCCTCGAGGTCGGCGACCGGCGTGCGCTCGTCGATCTGGTGCATGGTCTGGCCGACGAGCCCGAATTCGAGCACCGGGCAGTAGTTGACGATGAAGCGAGCATCCGATGTGCCGCCGCCGGTGTCGAGCTTCGGCCGCCGCTGGGTCACCTCTTCAATGGCCGCGACGACGAGGTCGGTGAACGCCCCGGGTTGCGTCAGGAACGCATCGGCGTTCGATGGCTCCCATTCGATGCGAGCGGTGATGCGGTTGCCGGAGAGTTTTTCGACGCGCTCCTCGATCAGGGCGCGCAGCGAGTCCTGCGTGCGATAGTCATTGTGGCGGATGTTGAAGCGTGCCCGGACTTGCGCGGGGATCACGTTCCACGCCGGATTGCCGGTGTCAATCGACAGGAATTCGAGATTGGACGGCGGAAAGTGATCGGTGCCCTGATCGAGCGGGTCAGTGTTCAGCGCCGCCACCATGCTTGCGAGATCGGGCAACGGATTGTGCGCGCGATCGGGATAGGCGACGTGGCCTTGTCTGCCTTCAACGATCAGCGTGCCGGACAGTGAACCGCGTCGCCCGACCTTGATGCAGTCGCCGATCGCATCGACGTTGCTCGGTTCGCCAAGCAGGCAGTGATCAAACTTTTCGCCGCGCTTCGCAGCCCAGTCGAGCAGTTTCACCGTGCCGTTGACGGCGGGGCCTTCCTCGTCGCCGGTGATGAGGAAAGAGATTGATCCTGCTGGTTTGCCATCGTTCGCTTCGAGATAATCAAGTACGGCGGCGACCGTGCAGGCGATCGCGCCCTTCATGTCGACCGCGCCGCGGCCATAGAGCACGCCGCCGTCGACATCGGCCGCGAAGGCATCGTGCGACCATGCCGCATCATCACCCGGCGGCACCACGTCGGTGTGGCCCGCGAAGGCGATGTGCGGAGCGGCCGTGCCGATGCGGGCATAGAGATTGTCGGTGTCGTCCGCGCCCGGTTCGCTGAACGTCAGGCGATGGGTCTCGAAACCGGCGCCCTTCAGGAGCTTTTCAAGAATGCCAAGCGCGCCTGCATCTGCTGGCGTCACCGAAGGGCAGCGCAACAGATCGCGGGCGACATCGAGCGCCTTGGTCATCCGTCAGTCTCGCAGTAATTCGTTGATACTGGTCTTCGAGCGGGTCCTTTCGTCGACGCGCTTGACGATCACCGCGCAGTAAAGTGATGGGCCGGGCGTGCCGTCCCTCATCGGCTTGCCGGGCAGCGAGCCCGGCACCACCACGGAATAGGCCGGCACTTCGCCGATGAACACTTCACCCGTGGTGCGATCGATGATCTTGGTCGAGGCGCCGATGAACACGCCCATCGACAGCACCGCACCCTTGCGCACGATGACGCCCTCGGCCACTTCCGAGCGCGCGCCAATGAAGCAGTTGTCCTCGATGATGACCGGACCCGCCTGCAAAGGCTCGAGCACGCCGCCGATGCCGACGCCGCCGGAGATGTGGACGTGCTTGCCGATCTGCGCGCAGGAGCCGACGGTGGACCATGTGTCGATCATGGTTGCTTCATCGACATAGGCGCCGAGATTGACGAAGGACGGCATCAGCACGACATTCTTGCCGATGAAAGCCGAGCGGCGAACGATAGCGCCCGGTACTGCGCGGAAGCCGGCGTCGCGGAAGGCCTGCTCGGAATAGTCCTCGAACTTCGAGGGCACCTTGTCCCACCAGTGCGCCCCGCCGGGGCCGCCCGGAATCGGCGCCATGTCGTTGAGGCGAAACGACAGCAGCACGGCCTTCTTCAGCCACTGATTGACCTTCCACGCACCGTTCGCCTGCGGCTCCGCGACCCGTGCTTCGCCCTTGTCGAGCATGTCGAGCGCCAGCTCCACTGCATCGCGCACCTCGCCCGTGGTCGAAGCATTGATGGTGTCACGGGCGTCGAAAGCGGTGTTCAGCGTGGTTTCGAGAGCAGAGAGAGACATCGGTTTCCCTGGAAAGTCAGTGCGATAGGAGTAGTTGCCAACTGGCAGTAGCCGCTGATTGGCAGGAATTCTTTGGCGGAAATTGCAGGAGAGGGCAAGCCACCTCTGCGGTCATGCCCGCGCTTGTCGCGGGTATCCACGTCTTGGATGTCGACAAAGAACGCATGGATGGCAGGGGCATAGGCGTTCTTAGGAGAACGCCGTTCTTCCAATGGCTATGCCCCGCCATGGCGAGGATTTATTTTCCAGCAATCCACGCCAGAAATCCCGTCAGATCGTCGGTCACGTGGTCGACGTGCGGAGCGTCGCGCCCCTCCATTTCCCACGCTTCGCGCACAACCTTTTGAGCCCCGTCAGGTACCACCAGCACAGTGGTCATGCCGAGTTCGTGCGGGATCGCGAGATTGCGGGCGAGATCCTCGAACATCGCCGCGTGCGAGGCGTCGACGCCGTGGTGCGTCAGGAAACGTTGATAGGTCCGGCGCGCGGGCTTCGGCTCGAACTCGGCCGAGATGATGTCGAACACGCCATCGAATGTGACGCCGAGCGCGAGCCGCTCCAGCACTTTTTCGGCATGCGCGACGGATGCGTTGGTCAGGATCAGCTTGCGGCCCGGCAGTCTTGCCAGCGACTGCCCCATTGCCGGGTTCGGCGCGAGCGGCGAATGGTCGATGTCGTGAACGTAAGCCAGGAAATCATCGGGGCTGACGCCGTGCTCGGTCATCATGCCGCGCATCGTGGTGCCATAGCGGCGATAGTAATCCTTCTGGATCCGGAACGCCTCGGCGGCATCGACCTTGAGCTGGTGGGCGACGAAATCACGAATGCGGCCATCCACCTGCTGCCACAGATTGACGTGGTGCGGATAAAGAGTGTTGTCGAGGTCGAACACCCAGGTGTCGACGTGGCTGAAGCTGCGCTTGTCAGTCATGATTCTTTTGGAAGCGGTGCCGGTCGTTCGCACCAGCTTCGTTACTTGTACATCAGTGTGCCGGTGCCTTGATTGGTGAACAGCTCGAGCAACACGGCATGCGGGGTCTTGCCATCGAGAATGACGACGCCTTCCACGCCGGCTTCGAGCGCGTAGATGCAGGTCTCGACTTTCGGGATCATGCCGCCGGAAATGGTGCCGTCCGCGATCAGCCGCCGCGCATCCTTGATCGATAGTTCGGGGATCAGCTTCTTGGATTTGTCGAGCACACCTGGCACGTCGGTCAACAGCAACAGCCGCTTTGCCCGCAACGCGCCTGCGACAGCACCCGCGAAGGTATCGGCATTGACGTTGTAGGTCTGCCCATCGGAAGACACCGCGAGCGGGGCGAGCACGGGGATGAGTTCGTGACCGATCAACTGGTTCAGCAGCGCGAGATCGACCTTGTCGGGTTCACCGACGAAGCCGAGATCGATCACCTTCTCGATGTTGGAGTCCGGGTCGATCATGGTGCGGGTCGCCTTCACGGCGGTGACCATGTTGCCGTCCTTGCCGGACAGGCCGACGGCCTTGCCGCCTGCCGCATTGATGTGGCTGACGATCTGCTTGTTGATCGATCCTGCCAGCACCATCTCGACGATCTCGATCGCGGAGGCGTCCGTGATGCGCAATCCCGCGGCGAATTCGGACTTGATGCCGAGGCGCGACAGCATGGTGGCGATCTGCGGGCCGCCGCCGTGAACCACCACCGGATTGATCGCGGTCTGCTCCAAGAGCACGATGTCGCGAGCGAATTCGCGGGCGAGGTTTTCCTCGCCCATGGCATGGCCGCCGTACTTAATGACGATGGTTTCCTCGTCGTACTGCTGCATATGCGGCAGCGCTTCGGACAGAATGCGGGCCTGATCCTGCGGGCTTATCTCGGACATGAAGCGAACCTTGAATGGCGGGTGGCCCAAGAATTTGGCTGGGCGGGAAGGGTTTAGCTGATTGATGTGACGGTGCAAAGCACCTCACATTGGCGTCTCGTCCGGCGCAAGTGCGGCGGCGGCGAGCATCAGCCAGCAGACGATGAACAAGGTGCCGCCGGTCGGCGCCGCCATCGGAAAAAGGCTGTGACCGGTATATTGCAGCGAGAAGAGATCGCCGCCGAAAAGGATGCCAGCGAGCACAAAACCATAGGCTGCCGTCAGCCCGAGCCGTCGCCTCACGAGTCCTTGATGGACAAGAAGCACTGTTCCGATCACCGCGCAGGCGTGGAACAGCAGCATCGCCGCCGCGATAGCCAACCGCCTGGAGTCCGGCAGATGCGCGGCACTCGCCGCGAGCGCGACGCCAGTGGCGCCCATCAGGCCTGCAAAGACGATGGCGATCCGCAGCGACAGGGTGGACATCATGCCCGCTCCCTCAACAGCTTGACGATGGCTGCGCGCATCTCGGCCATGCCGCCGCCATCACGCGAGGATGTCACCAGCATCTCGGGGAAAGCGGCTGGATGCTTGCGCAGTCTTTCCGCCATCGCAGCCATGGTCTGTTCGAGCACGGATTTCTTCACCTGATCGGCCTTGGTCAGCACGATCTGGTAGCTGACGGCGGCCTTGTCGAGCGTGGTCAGCACGTCATTATCGGCGTCCTTGAAGCCGTGGCGTGAATCAATCAACACATAGACGCGTGCGAGATTGGCGCGGCCGAGCAGGAAGTTATGGATCAGCTTGGTCCATGACGCGATCCGGCTTTTTGGCGCGGACGCGTAGCCATAGCCTGGCATGTCGACGAGCTGCAGTTCGGGCGTGCGCGCATCAAGCGGCCCCGGCCCCTTGAAGAAAATCAGCTCCTGAGTGCGGCCTGGTGTGTGTGAGGTGCGCGCCAACGCATTGCGACTGGTCAGCGCGTTGATGAGGCTCGACTTGCCGACATTGGAACGTCCGGCAAAGGCGATTTCGACGCCCTGCATCGGCGGCAGCGTCTCGATGGAGGGAGAAGCCCAGAAGAACTGCCAGTCGCCAGCGAACAGCTTCCGGCCGGCTTCCATCAGTTCAGCGTCGGGTTCGGCGATCATATTGAAGTTGTCCAGTTGTCTGTCGATAGGGCCGCATCCTGTGCCATCATGGCCGGGCATAGGCCGTCGAAGACGGGCGTGTACGCCCTTTTGTCCCGGCCATGCACGACTTGTTGCGCGATCCCTAAGACGTGGATGCCCGGCACAAGGCCGGGCATCGCGATGAGATAATGCATGCGGGGAGCTGCTGTGCAGCTACCCAGGCTTTTTACTGCCCGCGAACGCCGATTTCACATTGTCGAACAGTTCGATCTTCACGCCATTCTTTTTCATGATCGCGCTCTGCTGGATCACCGAGAGCGTGTTGTTCCAGGCCCAGTAGATCACGAGACCGGCGGGGAAGGACGCCAGCATGAAGGTGAAGATCACGGGCATCCAGTCAAAGATCATTTTCTGCGTCGGATCCGGCGGCGCAGGGTTGAGCTTCATCTGGAACCACATCGTCACGCCCATGATCAACGGCCATGCGCCGATTCCGAGGTAGTGGCCGATCACCGGCACCGCGCTCGGGTCGTAAGGCAGCAGGCCGAACAGGTTGAAGACATGCGTCGGGTCCGGCGCGGAAAGATCGTGGATCCAGCCAAAGAACGGCGCGTGGCGCATCTCGATGGTGATGAACAGCACCTTGTAGAGCGCGAAGAAGACCGGGATCTGAATCACGATCGGCAAGCAGCCCGCAATCGGATTGATCTTCTCCTTCTTGTAGATCTCCATCATCTCCTGCTGCTGCTTCACCTTGTCGTCAGGATACTTCTCCTTCAGTGCGGCAAGTTGCGGCTGCACGGCCTTCATTTTCGCCATCGAGGCATAGGACTTGTTGGCCAGCGGGAAGAAAATCGCCTTCACGATTACAGTGACGAGCAGGATGGCGACGCCGAAATTGCCGAACAGGCGATACAGGTGGTCGATCGTCCAGAACATCGGCTTGGTGATGAAGTAGAACCAGCCCCAGTCGATCAACAGTTCAAAGCGGTTGAGCTTGAGCTCTTTGTCGTAGGCATCGACAGTCGCGACTTCCTTGGCGCCCGCGAACAAGCGTGTGGTGGTCGTCGTATCGCCGCCAGCCTGCACGGTCACCGGGTCGAGCAGGTAATCGGTCTGGTAGACGCGTGTTGTGCCCGACAGGCTCGACGAAAAGCGCGCGGTCAGCGAGGCGGCAGGGTTTGGCAACAGCGTTGCGGCCCAGTATTTGTCGGTGATGCCGAGCCAGGCATCGGTGACCTTGAATTCGGAGGCCTTGGCCTCGTCCATTTTCTTGTAGCTGTATTCCTGCAGGCCCTTGTCGCCGAGTACGCCGATCGGGCCTTCATGCAGGATGTAATAGCCGGACGTTTCCGGCAGGCCATGCCGCGAGATCAGACCGAATGGATAGAGCGTCGCGGCCGCCGTGCCGGTGTTGGCGACATCGTCCTTGATGGTGAAAACGTATTTGTCATCCACCGAAATGGTGCGGGTAAAGGTGAGGCCCTGGCCGTTGTCGTATTTCAGCACGACCGGCGTCGAGGGGGTCAGCGCGTTCGAACCTTGCTGGGTCCAATCGGTATCAAGGCCCGGCATTTTCAGCTTCGAGCCGGCGGCTGGTACGAAGCCAAACTCGGCATAATAAGGCGCCTTGGTGCCCGTGGGCGAGAACAGCACTTCCGCCGGAGATTTCGGATCGACGGTCTCGCGGTATTTCACAAGCGAGACGTCATCGATGCGGGCTCCTTTCAGTGCGATGCTGCCGATCAGGCTCGGGGTGTCGATCTTGATGCGCGGCGAGGAGGCGATCACCTCGGCGCGATCCTTGACCAGCGCGGCTTGCTGCTGCTCAACGCCCGGAGAAGCCGGTGTCGGCGCGGCACTGCCGGCCGCAAGCGCCGGCGTCGCCGCCGGTGCCGAGGAGTTGGCCGGGTTGGCGGCCTGCGTCTGGGTTTGCTGGGCGGCGCGCTGTTTCTCCAGCTGCGGCATGTTGTAGAAATATTGCCAGACAAGCAGCACGAGGCCGGACAAAAGCACGGCGATGATGGTGTTGCGATTCTCGGTCATCGGTCAGGTCCCGTGGGTAGGCGGAGAAAGTTTCAGTGAAATGCGGCCGGGACGGGGATCGCTGCCGCGACCCTTCATACGGGCCAGACGCATGAGCGCGGAATGGAAATCCTCGATCATGACAGAGAATTCATGGTCCAGCGCGGCGCGCCGGCCGACGATGACGTAATCGCAGGGCAATGGCGGCGTGATGACACCGGCCAGCCTCACCATCTCGCGAAGCCGGCGGCGAACACGGTTGCGTTCGGTCGCAGTGCCGACTTTTTTGGTAACGGTGAAGCCGATGCGGGTGGCGCCGGTATCGTCGCGAGGGCGCGACTGCACCACGAAAGCGGGCCGGGCAATACGGGGGCCTTGGGCTGCGGCAATGAAATCCGCGCGCTTTTTCAACCGGTCCATGCTGTCAACCGGCGCATCGTGATGCCGGTTCAGGCGCTCAGACGCTTGCGGCCACGCGCACGGCGCGCAGCAAGAACCTTGCGGCCGCCGGTGGTCGCGAGACGCGCGCGAAAGCCGTGACGGCGCTTGCGCACCAGTTTGCTGGGTTGATAAGTCCGCTTCACGGTCGTTCTCCGCTGCCGGGCGCCCGCCGATCGCGGTGTCGCCCCAGTGAGTGCCGAGCAAATTCAAATTGCCGAGCAAGTTTCAATGGTGTCGTCCGGGTCCAGCCGAGGCCGAGGTCCATAGTGACCAAAGTCCCTAAATGAACCGGCCCGGTCGAGCCGGGCCATCGCGGACAGTTGGCCGGGCTTATACGGGAGCAAGCTGTTTTCGTCAACGGAGCGTGCAAATTGGTCCAGGTCCGGCGGTTAGGCCGGATCGTCCTGAAATATCCATAGATTTCAGCTATTTCAAAGGTTTGACGAGGCCATCCGCAGGTGCGACTGTGGCGGTGCGGAAGATCGAAAATCAAGGGCCGGATCGTGGCTGAAAGCGTGCCGCCGATAATGTCGCAGGAGAGACCGGCCATGCCGCGCGGGCGGCTCAACCTGTCCGGCAAACTGCTGCTGCTGACAATCCCCCTCGTGATGATCGCCGAAGTGCTGATCTACGTGCCCTCGATTGCCAATTTCAGCGTCAACCGCCTGAATGACCGCATCGCGGCGGCCAACACGGCAGCTTTGGTGCTCGATGCGGCACCTGCGGGGATGGTGCCGGATTCGCTGGCGCGCAGCATCCTGCAAAGCATCGGCGCGCGTGCGGTGGCGATCAAGACCGGCCAGCAGCGCCGCCTGCTTGCGGTGGCGGATATGCCGCCTGCGGTGGTGCGCAATATCGACATGCGAACCATGACCGTGTGGGAGGCGATCGTCGATTCATTCTCCATGATGCTGGAGCGCGGCGATGGCGTCATCCGCATCATCGGTCCTGCTCCGCAGGGCGAACAGTTCATCGAGGTTGTGGTGGACGAAGCGCCGCTGCGCAAGGCGATGTATCGCTTTTCCTCGAACGTGCTGCTGCTGTCGCTCGGCTTCGCCATCGCTACGGCGGGGTTGATTTATCTCGCCTTGCATTTCCTGTTCGTGCGACCGATGCGGCGGATGACCGCGAGCCTCATTGCGTTTCACGAGAATCCGGAAAGCGCCGACCGTGTGATCGTGCCGTCGAACCGCGCAGACGAGATCGGCGTGGCGGAGCGCGAACTTGCCGACATGCAGCACGACCTTGTCTCGATGCTGCATCAGAAAAGTCATCTGGCTGCACTTGGGCTCGCGGTGTCGAAGATCAACCACGATCTGCGCAATCTTCTTGCGTCCTCGCAGCTTCTCTCCGATCAACTCGCGAGCGTGCCGGATCCGCGGGTTCAGCGGTTTGCGCCCAAATTGCTGCGCTCGCTTGAGCGCGCCATTGCGTTCTGCCAGTCGACGCTGTCCTACGGCAAGGTGCAGGAGGCCCGGCCGGAACGGCGGATGGTGACGGTTGAGCCGATCATCAACGAGGTGCGCGAAACCGCAGGGATCGCCACAGATCCCGATGTCGTCTGGAGCAATGCGATCGAACGCGGCCTTGTGGTGGATGCCGATCCGGATCAGTTATTTCGCGTCCTGCTCAACCTCGTGCGCAATGCCTTTCAGGCACTCGAGGACCAGCCGCACGCTGATATCGCGCCGAAGCAGATCCGCATCGCCGGCCGCCGGGAAGGCGCCGTTGCTGTCCTGGAGATTTCCGATACGGGCCTCGGCATTCCGGAACAGGCGCGGGCGCATCTGTTTGAGGCGTTCCAGGGGTCCTCGCGCGACGGCGGCACGGGGCTTGGCCTGGCGATCGCCGCCGAACTGATCCGCGCCCATGGCGGGCAGATCGATCTGGTGGAGGGGACGATCGGCGCAACGTTCCGGATTGTGATTCCCGACCGGACCATCCCGCTGCATCAACTCCGGCAGCAGCGTTCGCGCGCCTGAAAAGGCGGAAGCTGCGGGCGTCTTGGGACAATCTCCGGGAAAATCCCATGAAAATCCCATGAAAATCCCATGAAAATCCCATGAAAAACACTTGGGAAAATGCCCGGAAAATGCGGCGATTGGCTCCGCCACAATCCTGTCAAAACCGATCTTGCCAATTTGCACCGGAGCCGGTAGCTATGCCCCCTCGCGAGGGCGACTCTGCCCCATCTCCGCGACACGCGCCCGTAGCTCAGCTGGATAGAGCACCAGACTACGAATCTGGGGGTCAGAGGTTCGAATCCTTTCGGGCGCGCCATTCAGTACTCATCTGCGAACCCGGTACGGCTCTATTCCGGCTCGCCAGGACCGCCCTTTCAAGGACGTCTTTGCTGCTTTTGATCCGGATTTTGGCATCGTCGGCCTCGACCACGTCGATGAGCGATTGCAGATAGGCCTTGCGGAACGGAAGCGATCCGGAGGTGATGTTCTCACGCATGCTGCGGCCGAGCTGTTCAAGACGCGCTGGATCGATCTGGATGGGTTGCGATGAATGCGACTCGGCCCGTTCGAGCGCGGCCTTGGCGCGGTCCCGATCAGCCTTCAAGGTGCTGAGACGATCCTTCAGGACGTCATCCATTTCCGTCACGCTATCCCCGATCAGCCGATAGAGCCGCTTGAGCTTGCCGTCGGTGATCCTGACCCACCAAACTGGCCTAATTTGGCGGGGGCACGTCACTACGTCCAATCGTTAGCCTAATCTCTTACTTTCGCGTTGGAATGGCGAGGACATCACAGGGAATCGTCATGAGGAAGCGCTCGGCCACGCTTCCAATGGTGTCGTGTTCAACAGTGCTGCGACCGTGTGTGCCGGCGACGATTAAATCCGGCCAGTTCTTGGCCACGTAGTCGGCGAGCACTGTCTCGGGCTCACCCTCCAGCACCTCTGTCTCGATGGCCGGCGCGCCGGCAGCGGCGACGAGATCCGCCATATTGCGCTTTGCCTCCTTAACCACTCTTTCGCGTTCTTCCGCTTCGACAATATCAATGCTGCGCTCGGCGTTGCGACCGCTCCAGTTCGGTTCGATCCGGTAGGCGTGTAGTGCGGTCAGGCGCGCCGATGGAAACAGTACTCGACCACCGAGTAAGGCGGTGCGTGAAGAGTCCGAGAAGTCAACCGCCGAGATGATGCTGAGATACGGTCCCTCGGGGCGGCGTCTGACCGCAAGCACTGGAACCGTGGCGCGCCGTACGATACGGGCGGCAGTGCTGCCCAAAAACTTCTCGCCCACAATCTTGCCATGCGCGGGTCCCGTAATCAGAAAATCGCAACCGATATTGCGCGCATGCGCCAGCGTGCGGTCGGCCGGGTCGCCGATCACTGTGTGGCGCACGATCCTGCATGCCTGCCCAGCCGAGCGCACGAGCCGGTCCATCTCCGTCTCCGCGTTATGCATGCGCCGATCGATGCCCCATGGCCGTGCTGCATTTGATTCCACGACGTGCAATACGATAAGCTCTGCGTCCCATTCCCGAGCCAGCTCGACGGCACGGTCGAAGGCACGGTCTCCCGCCGGCGTCAGGTCTGTTGCAAGCATGATCTTGCGCGGTGCTTTCGTCGTCATTGGTTAACTTGCTCCCTTTGTTTGCTGTTCGCACTTACGCTGGAGTTGGTCGATGAATCCTGGACCAAACCCTTTCACCTAGCAGCAAGCGCTAAACGCAAATGCTTGCGGCTGGCACCGGCTCCGTCCCAGACGCGGGAGGTCTCGGTCAGAGTGAAATGCCGACCTCGCGTCGCCGTCAGGCACCCTGGAGGACTTCGGCGATCCGGTCCTTGATTGCCAGGCGCTGCTTGCGCAGAGTCGTCTCATGATCCTGCGAGACCGGAGCAACATTTATCTCGGCAAGGTGGATCTTGTCGTTCACCTCATCATACTCTTGCAACAGACCGGCAAAAGCCGGATCTGAGATCTTCAGTGCGTGGATCCGCTCCATTTGATCAGGGAATTCGTCACCAAGGGTGTGAGGTGTGTTTGACACAAGCGTCTCCTCCAATCATTACAGTGCAAGAATACAAACGCTTGGGCCTCCATCATTGATCCTGGTCAAGGGAATACGAGGACAACAGCTTGCCATCCTCTGCTCATTCCACTCAGCAGAAGCCCCGCACGGACGCTTGATCCCGCATCAGGCCGACGGAGGGCGGCTTGTTGCAGACAAGAATGTCGGGACGAAAGTGCAAAGGAGGCCCGCATGACGATGTCGAAGCTCGAGCGCGCTGCTCACCCCAGATCTACGGGCAACTCCACCGCCGACGTGTCGCCGCGCGGGACGTTTACGTCGAGCTCTAAAGTGTCGGAGCGGTTGCCTCAGACATCAACTGGTCGCGTTCGAATCCACTCATGTCGTTGGCATCGCTTTAGCAAGAGGGCTCGAGCATAGTGCCGAGGCTCTCCTATTTTCCGGACGAACAGACTTCGTGCGTCTGGTGAGCGATCCATCCTGACACCTGACACCAAGCGAGGTTTATTGAAAGGTCAGGATCAGCGCCGTTGATTACAATCAAACCTGTTATCTGTTGATCAGTGCTATTGGAACTTATCATATATCACACTCTTCATATTGCACCCTTCGATTCACGACCCCTTTGATGCGTAGTGTGGCGCGGGATGGATATGAACGCGAGTGATATGCCTGGTCCGGTAATTGGCGCGGATTTTCTTATTATCGGAGGCGGGATCGCGGCGGTGACGGCTGCGCAAACGCTGCGTCATGAAGGCGAAAAGGGCAGCATTATTCTGCTCACAGCGGAGCCAGTCTTTCCCTACAATCGTCCGCTCCTCACCAAGAGCATTCTCACCGGCAAGCTTGAGCCCAAACAGATTCTGCTGCATTCCCCAGCGCACTACGACGCCGATGATATTGTCGTGTATCCGAACAGATCCGTATGCAGCGTACATCCATCCGATCACCGCGTTACAGATCAAAACGGCGTGGCTTATCAGTATCGCAAGCTGCTGATCGCGTCGGGAGCACGGCCGCGGGAGCTCGATATTCCTGGCGCGAAGCTTGATGGCATTTTAAGGCTGCGTACGCTTGCAGACGCGATGGCGCTTCGCGCCAGGATTTCAGCGTTGTCCGGCGGCCATGCTGTGATTATCGGCGCTGGCTTTCTCGGGATGGAAGTTGCCACGGCGATGGTCCGTGTCGGTCTCAAGGTCACAATGATCGAACAAGCCGCCACGGCTTTCCCGAAGATTCGATCATCGAAGCTCTCCGACTATTTTCTCAATCGCTGCAGGCACTACAAGATCGACGTGCAGCTCAAAGAACAGGTTCGAGCCTTTCGCGGAGCGGAGCAGGTGACAGCGGTCGAAACGCTGTCCGGTCAGGTTATCGCATGCGATATCGTCGTTCTCGCCATTGGCATAGTACCGGAGACGGCATTCCTCGCGGGATCGGGCATCGATGTCGAGGGTGGTGTTGCTGTTGACGAGTTTTTGCAAACAAATGTTCCCGATGTCTTCGCGGCAGGCGATGTCGCGATCTATCCGGACGCGCTTGGAGTGCGGCAACGAACAGAGCATTGGGACAACGCGCGTGAACAGGGGCATATCGCCGCGCGGAACATGCTGGGGCAACGGATTCCCTACCGCGATGTGCCTCATTATTTCTGCGAGTTTCTCGATTTCAGTTTCACATTCCTCGGCACCAGCGACGGCGCCGAATATCGTGTCAGCAGAGGTAGTCTCGAAGATAAGTCGTTTGCCGAATTCTACGTTCGATCCGGGGAGGTCCTTGGACTCTTCTCAACCGGACGACCGGCCGAAGAAACGCGTACCGTCGATGCCCTGATCCGCAATCGCGTCGATGTGGGGACGGCGCTGTCGCAGCTCGCCGACCTTAACGCCGACCTAAGCCGTCTCGCACGCCAGACAGTCCTGATCCTCCAGGGTGGCGGAGCGCTGGGGGCGTTCGAATGCGGCGTACTGCGGGCCATGAGCGAAGCCAAGATAGTCCCCGATATCGTCGGCGGCATCTCCATCGGTGCGATCAACGGCGCCATCATCGCAGGTAACCCGCATGATGCGACCAGGGCTCTGGACAGCTTCTGGAACGACATCGGCCTCGTAATCCCTGGGCTTGCGTCCCGCGTCAGCAGCGCCGCGGCAATGGCAATCGCCATGTTTTGGGGGATCCCTGACTTCTTCCACCCGCGCTGGCTTGTTCCAGGTGGTGACGGCAAGTGGTGGCCTTTTCAGTGGACCAGTTTTTACGATGCGAGCCCGGTTAAGGAGTTGCTGCACAGATACGTCGACTTCTCGCGACTCAAAGCGAGCCCTGTGCGGCTCATCGTCGGCGCGGTGGATGTCGAGCTTGGCGAGCTTGTCTTCTTCGATAGCCGTACCGACGAATTGACAGCGGAACACATTCTGGCGAGCGGCAGCCTCCCTCCGATGTTTCCCTGGACCACGATCGACGGTCGGCGCTATTGGGATGGCGGAATTATCAGCAACTCCCCGCTCGAACATGTCCTGACCCGATGCGGCGCGGACAACAAGCAGATCATCATCGTTGATCTATATCCCGAAAAGAGGCCGCTGCCCCGCAATCTCGTCGAGGTGTTGGTGCGGCGCGACGAGATCGTCTACGGCGAGCGCATCCGCAACGATGCTCAGCTCCGGGGCCTCGTTCACGAGTTTCAGGCGCTTGTCTCCGAAATCATGCTGTCTGTCGATTCCAACACGGCGGCACGGCTGAAGGAACGGCCGCGTTACGTTCATCTGATGGGCAGTGACGCCAGGACATCCATTATTCGCATCGTTCGCGCAGCCTCCGGGTCAGAGCCACCCGGAGCGGAGTACGACTTTTCGGCGCAGGCAATCACACGCCACAGACGTGAGGGGCATTCGATAGCCAGCGCGTTTTTCCTGGAGGCTGGTGTGGCGCAACGCGGCGGCGAGACTTCGGTAGTCAGCCTCTCAGCCTCGAGCGAGTCTAGCGGCTGAACGTCAGACAAATCATGGCCTTTGAGGCGCTCTCATCTGTGGGCGTCAGCGAAATCTCTAATCAGTAACAAAGTGGGCTTGGCGCATGGTTGATTCGGATCATTAGAAAAGTGCCAGAGCAGATATACTTTTATCGTTGGTGGAGGGGAGAGCATGTCGAATGTCGAGAATCGAGCGACCGCTGAATTCCTATTTCCGGGAAACGCTGAATGATTCAAATCGCTCTGCGCTACCCCGGCGAAAGCTTGGTCCGGTACATGGCAGGGTGGGCTCGACTTCACCGCGTCCTGTTTTCAAGACCAAGCCGATTACCTAAGGCAGCTTGGGCAGTGCAAAGGTCCGGCTGATGCCTTGAAGTGTCACACAGAGCTCACTCAGAAGTGCTGGCGGCGGTGCGCCTGCGATGGAGCGTTGCCCTTCGCGGGAACCCGTCACCGCCGAGCCGAGTTTTTCGATGATGCCGACAGGCTCATGGCCGATGGTCAGCTCCTTGGCAACCGGATACTCGTCCTTAAGAATGTGAACGTCGGTGCCGCAGATCGTGGTGATGATCCGGAGCAGGGCGTCCAGCGGCCCGACATCGGGGAGCGGCTTTTCGTCCAGAACAATGCGTCCTGGTTCGACAAAAATGGCCGCCTTCATTTTCCGCAAGTCATGCTCCTGTAACTAGGAGTCAGTTCCTTCTGAATCCTTCAAGTTTCCTGCGCGAGAGAGCCGACATCTTCCACAAATCTCATTCACTAATGCTCTTACGGAAGCGTATCAGCGCCAGACCGAACAGAGTTGCAGCAATGACACCGAGCGCAAGGAATTGTGGCCAGACCACATCGAACCCTGCGCCGCGAAACAGGATCGCCTGCGCGAGCATCACGAAGTGAGTGGTCGGAGCTCCCAGCATCACGTACTGGACCAGTTCCGGCATGCTTTCGCGCGGTGTCGAGCCGCCGGACAGCATTTGCAGCGGCACCATGACGAGTATGAGCAGCAATCCGAACTGCGGCATCGAGCGCGCCATGGTACCAAGAAAAATGCCCATCGATGTGGTTGCCAGAAGATGCATCGTCGCTCCGGCAAGAAACAGAAGGACGGAGCCTTCAATCGGCACGGCGAGAAAGCCCTGCACGACGAATGCTAGCGAGAAGGCGCAAGCCGCCAGCACGACCGCGGCCATTGCCCAGATCTTGCTCGTCATGATCTCAAACGGCGTGACGGGCATGACCAGCAGATGCTCGATCGTGCCGTGTTCACGCTCCCGGATGAGTGCGGCGCCGGTCAGAATGATCGACAGCATCGTCACCTGGTTGATGACCTGAATCACGGCGCCGAACCATGATTTGTTCAATGTCGGATTGAACCGCGTCCGGACCACGAGGTCGACCGGGAGCGTCAGGTTGGATCGGTAGCGCTGGGCGAACTCCATCACCTCGGACGAGACAATGGTCTGGATATAACCGCTGCCGGTGAACGCCTGGCTCATGCGCGTCGCGTCGACGTTGAGCTGGATTGTTGGCTGACGGCCCGCGAGCAGGTCGCGCTGGAAATTCGGCGGAATGTCGAGTGCAAAGGTATCCAGCCCGGCATCCATGCGGGCGTCCATTTCCGCACGGGTGATCGTGACCGGTCGCAGAAAATGGGGGGGATAAAATGCCCCGATGATGCGTGCTGACAGGGGCGACCGGTCCTCATCGACGATGCCTATGGCGGCCTTGTTAAGCGTTTCGGGCAGCGCTGTTGCCGCCTGATAGACTGCGAAGGTGAACGCATAGACAACCAGTAGGAGCATCATCGGATCGCGCCAGAGGCCGCGGAGCTCCTTGATGCCGAGGTGCAGGATATTGCCGGCATTCATGGCTCAGCCGTCCTGTTTTTTGAGGAAGACGACGCTCAATACGATAAGGATCGGTCCGACCAGCAGAAGCGGAAGAAATGAAGTGTACAGATCACCGAAATCGAGCGCTTTCGAGAATGTGCCGCGCGTGATCGTCAGATAATGAGTCATTGGATACACTTGTCCGATCATCGCTCCGAAGCCTTCCAGGGACGAGACGGGATCGATCATGCCGGAATACTGGGACGCCGGAAGCAGCGTGATGATGGCGGTGCCGAAGATGGCGGCGATCTGGCTGCGCATGAAGGACGAGGTCAAAAGGCCCATGGCGGTTGCCGCAACCAGATAGAGCAGCGTTCCTGCCAACAGCGTCAGAAAGCTGCCCTTCAAAGGCACACCGAACAACGTGATCGCCAGCAACGTCATCAGCGCAAAGTTCAGAAATCCGAGCAGGACGTAGGGCACCTGCTTGCCGAGTAGAAATTCCAGTTTGGTGGTGGGTGTGACATAAAGATTGACGATGGAGCCGAGTTCTTTTTCCCGCACGATGCTCAGGGATGCCAGCATGGCCGGAATGAGTAACAGCAGCAGCGGGATGACCGCGGGCACCATGGCCGGCAGGCTTCTGACGTCGGGATTGTAGCGGAAGCGGATTTCGATATTGGCAGGGCTGGCCGATGCCGTTTTCAGCGCCAGCCCGGCCGCCTTTTGGGTGAGCCAGGTCGTGTGCATGCCCTGCACGTAACTTTTCACCGTTTCGCCCCGCGCGGGCATGGCGCCATCGATCCAGGCGCCGATCTGTACCGGCCGTCCGCGCGCGATGTCGCGCCCAAAGCCCGGAGGGATCTCGATCGCCACGCTGAGTTCGCCCGTGCGCATCCGGCGATCCAGCTCGGTATAATCGCTGATCGGTGGTCGTTCGACAAAATAGCGGGAGCCGGAAAGGTTGAGTGTGTAGTCGCGGCTGGTCGTGGTTTGGTCGCGGTCAAGCACCGCATAGGACAAGTCCTCGATGTCCATGCTGATGCCGTAACCCATGATGAACATCAAGATCACACTGCCAAGCACCGCCAGCGTCGCACGGATTGGATCTCGACGCAGTTCAAGCGCCTCCCGCATGGCATAGCTGAACATGCGCCGCGGATCGAAATAACGACGACCCCTGTGCGAGCTCGGCTCTACCGGCGGCGCGGCCACCTGCTTCGGCACATCTCTGGCTTCGGTTGTGACTTCACCCACGGCCTCCTCGAGATAGAGGATGAACGCGTCCTCGAGCGTGTCCACGCCGCGCGTATTCATCAGCCCTTCCGGCGTATCGGAGATCAGCACGCGGCCGGCATGCATGAGCGAGATGCGGTCGCAGCGCTCGGCCTCGTTCATGAAATGGGTCGAGATGAAGATTGTTACCTTGTCGCGGCGGGCGAGGGTGACCAGTTCCTGCCAGAAGGCGTCGCGCGCCACCGGGTCGACGCCCGAGGTCGGTTCGTCGAGAATGAGCATTGCGGGCTGATGGATCATCGCCACTGCCAATGACAGGCGCTGGCGTTGCCCGAGAGACAAAGAATCCGGAAGCGAGTCGATGTCATCTGTCAGGTCGAAGCGCTCGGTGCTCTCGGCGATGCGTCCGGCGACCGTCTCCGGCGGCAGGTGAAACAGCCGCGCGTGAAGTTCGAGGTTCTGTCGTACGGTCAGCTCGGAATAGAGCGAGAAAGCCTGCGACATGTAACCGACATGCCGGCGGGTTTCGAGATCGTTCGGATCGACCTCTTTGCCGAAAAGAAAGGCCTTTCCTTCACTGGCCGGCTGCAGGCCGGTCAGCATTTTCATCGTGGTTGTCTTGCCGCATCCGTTCGAGCCCAGGAAGCCGAAGATCTCGCCCCGCTCGATGCGGAAGTTCACGTGGTCGACGGCAACGAAGGTACCGAAACGCTTCGTCAGATTCTGGGCCTCGATCGCGATCTCACCTTCTACCGCGGCCTCGCGAGGCGGAATTGTCACTTTCTGATGTCCGCGGCGTTTCGTCTCGGGCAGCAGGGCAATGAACGCTTCTTCAAGCGAGTCGGTCCTCGTGCGGGCAAGTAACTCCTGCGTGGTGCCTGTCGCAAGCACCCGGCCTTCGTCCATCGCAACCAGCCAGTCGAAACGCGCTGCCTCATCCATATAGGCCGTCGCCACCATCACACTCATGCCAGGCCGATCGGCGCGAATCCGGTCAATCAATTCCCAGAACTGGCGGCGGGAGAGAGGATCGACCCCGGTGGTTGGCTCATCCAGGATCAGCAAGTCGGGGTCGTGAATCAGAGCGCAGCACAAGCCAACTTTCTGTTTCATGCCTCCCGACAGCTTGCCGGCCGGCCGGTCCACGAATGGCGCCAGCCCCACACTTTCTGTCAGTTCGGCAATACGGCGTTCGCGTTCGGCACGGTCCTGTCCGAACAACCGGGCAAAGAAGTCGATATTCTCGAACACCGACAGCGTTGCGTACAAATTCTTTCCGAGGCCTTGCGGCATGTAGGCGATGCGCGGACACACGTCCCGGCAATGGCCCGCCGCAGCCATGTCGCCACCAAGCACCTCGATGCGGCCGGATTGAATTTCGCGCGCGCCGGCAATAAGGGACAGCAGGCTGGATTTTCCGACGCCGTCCGGTCCGATGAGACCCATCATCCGACCCGAAGGGATTTCAAGACTCACGTTGTCGAGCGCAAGGGTTGAGCCATAGTGCAGACTAACATTTTGCAGGCGAGCGACCGATGCTATCCTGGGCGCAGCCTGTGTGGCTGTGAGATCGCGCCTGGTCATTGTGGCAGCTTGATCTCTAGTTTGGCCGGCCATGTAACCTGAGGGTCGGTCCGTACGTAAGCCATGCCGGGCAGCCCCGTCTTCACATCGCGTATATATTTCTGCAGCAATTCAGGATCGATCCTGGCCTTGATGCGAAACATCAGCTTCTGGCGCTCTTCGGCGGTTTCCACGGTCTTGGGCGTGAATTGCGCGACGTCGGCCACGAATGTCGCGCGCGCCGGAATCACGAACTGGGGCACCGCGTCCAGGACAAGATGAACATCGCTTCCAAGCTGGACGCGCCCGGCGGATTCGGTCGGCAGAAAGAACGTCATGTAAACGTCACCCAGATCCACCATGTTGAGAACCCTGCCGCCGGCGGACAGTACTTCGCCGGGTTGTGCGATCCGAAATTGCACACGGCCATCACGCGGGGATTTCAGGGCGCTGTCGTCGATGTCCGCCTGGATGCGCTGGATGGTGGCCTGGGCCGCAGTAATCCTTGCCTGCGCGTCGACCACCTGGGATTCCGCTGCGCCAATGGCGGCATCGGCCGCGGCGACTTGAGCTTCCGCCGCGCTGACTGCCGCCTTTGAGCCTTCGAATTTTGCCCGGTCATTATCTAGTGTTTCGAGCGCCGCGTTGCCGCGCTTCGCAAGTTCTTCGGTACGCAGAAACCGCTTTTGTGCAGCATCCAATTCCGCTTCGCGCTGCGCAACGGTTGCGCTCACCGCCTGTTTCTCGGCCTTGCGTTGCACGACCAGGGCCTTGGCGGTGTCGACGCCGATGATGGCTCCCTGCAGTTGCGCTTCCGCCTCCTTGCGCTGGGCCGTCAGTACCTGCGTGTCCATGTTGGCCAGCGTCTGTCCGGCCCTGACAAAGTCTCCCTCATTTACCAGGATGTCTTTGATCCGGCCGGCAATCTTGGCGGCGATGTCGATCTCCACTGCCTCTATGCGGCCATTACCGCTGGCAATGCCATGGGGAAGAGACTGAGGCTTAAGCCGTTGCCAGGCGAAATAGCCCACGCCGATCGCGACAAGAGCGACTGCAACCCACGTCCAGGTCTTTGAACTCGTCATTCTTCACAAACATCCAACTTTAATAGTGCCGGAACTAAACAGTGTCGGAACTGCACACCAGGTTTTCCGCGTAGCCACGTTGGCACGCGGCTGCCATCAAGTAATCTGGCACTCCCGCGGCACGATAAAAAGCATCGCAACAAGGCAAGCGTGCATCGCAATGGACAATGTATCGTAAGGCATCATGGGAGCATTTCCGCCATTCGTCTTGACTGAGATCAATTTGGACCTTGCAGATACGTGCGTAAAATATTCTATAGTTCTCCGATAGCGCGGTATAGTTTAATATCGTGTGCATCGGTGTTGAGGTTGAAAGAGTCCAAGCGGAAGATCTGCCCTCGCATGAAGATAAACCCCCGCATATTGAGTTGTGAGCTTTCATGAGCGAGCTGATTCTCGTCATCAATTGCGGCTCTTCAAGCGTCAAATTTGCGCTGTTCGATGCCACTTCCGTGGTTCCTGATCGCAAGCCGGTTTGGAGTGGAAAGGTCGACGGCATTACCGGATCCAATCCGATTTTTGGTGAAACGGGGGGCGAGCCGGAGCCGGTCACACTCGACCCATCGGAGCCTTATCTGGCAGCGATGAATCATATCGTCGAGCGCGTCGAGCGTTGGCGCGGCAGCCACACGATCAAGGCCATTGCCCATCGTGTGGTGCACGGCGGACCTCGCTATTTCGAGCCAGTGCGCGTCGATGCCGCGGTACTCGCTGATTTGCGCAGTTACATCCCACTGGCGCCGCTGCACCAGCCCTTCGCGATTGACGCTATCGAGAGGCTGCTGGCAGAGCGGCCCGAACTTCCGCAGGTCGCCTGTTTCGATACCGCCTTTCATCACACGCTACCCGACGTCGAGAAGATGCTTCCGCTGTCGTGGAAAGCGTGGGAGCGGGGCATACGCCGCTACGGCTTTCACGGACTGTCTTACGAATATCTGTCCATTGCGTTGGCGGAGCGTTACGGCGAACGCGCTCGCCGCCGCACCGTTGCGGCCCATCTTGGAAGCGGCGCCAGTCTGTGCGGCATGCTGGATCTGAAAAGCGTGACAACGACGATGAGCTTTTCTGCGCTCGATGGTCTGATGATGGGAACGCGCTGCGGGGCGGTGGATCCTGGCGCGTTGCTGTACCTGATGGAAATCGAAAAGCTGTCACTATATCGGGTGGGACAACTCCTTTATCATGGCTCGGGCCTGCTCGGCATTTCGGGCATTTCGTCGGATCCGCGCATTCTCCAGCAACAGGTGGATCATCAGCCCCGCGCAGGGAAGGCGCTGGAGCTTTACGTGCGCCGTATCGTGCGTGAAATCGGATCGGTCACGGCGGCGCTCGGCGGGCTTGACTGTCTTGTGTTCACCGCCGGCATCGGCGAACATAATGCAGCACTCCGCGCGCGCATTTGTGAGGGGCTGGCGTTCATGGGCATATCGATCGACAGGGCCGCCAACGCAACCGATTCGCCGGTAATCTCGACAAAAGAAAGCCGAATACTGGTTCTGGTCGAACCAACCAACGAAGAATGGATCGCCGCATCACATGCGAATGAAATGATTTGAGGCCTGCAATCTATTTTTGCATTGGTGCATGTAAGAGACACTCGAGCTTGTTCGGCGTCGCCGGATGGATTGGATCAGATCATGCTTGGCTGGCTTGTTCGCATCATTCTGGCAGTGGCCGGTGTAATTACCGGCTGGTTTGTGGCCCGTGATGATTCCAATTTTTCTCTCATCGAAATGGCTGTCGGCCTTCTTTTTATAACGTTCTGCATCGCATGCGCGGCATACGGACCGGCGATAGTGGCCAGGTTGCGGAACCGGACAACGCCATGAGGTTCTGTCGACTCTTGAGATGGACGGAAAAGGATATGGTCCGTCATCTCAGAACGAAGTTAGTCAAGAAAGGGGATGGCGCTGAAGTTCAGCGATTCGGCAAACGAGTACGCCTGAAATTTCTGCCAGCGCGGGTGCCCTGCGCCGAACGTGACATGTGAGCGCGGCAATCAATATCTGGAGCATCTGGCACACGCTGCGCCGCACGTTATGAATTTCGAGGCCAAGCCGGTCATGTCCTGTTGTGACCGGGTTTGTCGCGAAGATAAGTTCCAGGAGGTTGATGAATGCCTGCCAAGACACCCATAGCTGAACATTCCAGCAACAGGATTTCTGTTCCGGGGCCGGAATCTGACCGGACCGTGGACAGGCCTAAGAGGCAGGCTGCGGTCAAGGCGCACGAAAACCGCAATAGAGCCAAAACGGTCGAGCATCACGACGGCACTGGCGATAATATTGTCGACCGTCTGGTGCACTCAGCGCAGGCACAATTGACCGGAGGTCTGTCGCCCGCCGCGCTAGGCGCGGCCTATTTCGACTGGGCAGTCCATCTTGCCGTTTCGCCGGGTAAGAAACTGGAACTCAACCGCAAGGCCGTGCGCAAATGGCTACGTTTTCTGGCGCATGTGCAGAAGCAGGGGTTGCCAGGCCAGACCCCACCCTGCATTGAGCCCCTGCCGCAAGATCGGCGCTTTGTCGGAGACGCATGGCAGACGTGGCCTTTCAATCTGATCTATCAGGGGTTCTTGCTCGGCCAACAATGGTGGCATAACGCCACTACGGGCGTCGGGGGCGTCGATCCGCAACATCAGGCCGCTGTGGAGTTCGCCGCGCGTCAGCTGCTCGATATCGTGTCACCATCAAACTTCGTCCTAACGAATCCCGAAGTGTTGAAAAAGACGCTCGCGAGCGGCGGCGCCAACCTCGTCGCCGGGTTTGCTAATTTTCTGGAAGACGTCCGTCGCGAGCAAGCGGGCGAAATGCCGGTCGGCGCCGAAGCTTTTGAGGTGGGTAGCAGCGTCGCCGTAACACCCGGCAAGGTCATCTATCGCAACGAGCTGATCGAGCTGATCCAGTACGACGCAACCACGAAGACAGTCCGGCCTGAGCCGGTACTGATCGTTCCAGCATGGATCATGAAATTCTATATCCTCGACCTGTCGCCTGCGAATTCAATGGTACGCCATCTGACAGAGCAGGGTTTCACGGTTTTCATCGTGTCGTGGAAAAATCCAGACGAGGAAGACCGCGACCTCGACATGGAGGATTATAGACGGCTGGGCGTCATGGCGGCGCTCGACGCGGTTGGCAAAGTGATGCCTGGGCGCAAGGTGCATGGCGTCGGCTATTGTCTTGGCGGCACGTTGCTTTCGATCGCCGTCGCGGCAATGGCGCGTGACGATGATGATCGGTTTGAGACCTTGACACTGCTGGCCGCGCAAATCGACTTTACCGAGCCCGGGGAAATGTCGCTCTTCATTAATGAGAGCCAGATCCACTTTCTTGAAGATGCGATGTGGCGGCGTGGCGTGCTCGATGCCAAACAGATGGCCGCAGCATTTCAGATCCTGCGCTCCAACGATCTTATCTGGTCGCGGATTATCCGCAATTATCTGATGGGTGAACGCGAATCCATGAACGATCTTATGGCATGGAACGCGGACGCTACGCGGCTGCCATACCGGATGCACTCACAGTATCTGCGCCGGATGTATCTGAACAATGACCTCGCCGAAGGACGGTACCGCGTCGATGGCCGGCCGATTGCGATCAGTGACATTCGCGCGCCGACTTTTGCGGTCGGCACGGTGCGCGATCACGTCGCCCCTTGGCGCTCGGCCTACAAGATCAACATTCTGACCAATACAGATGTGACCTTTCTGCTGACCTCCGGCGGGCACAATGCCGGGATCGTGTCGGAGCCAGGTCATCCACGCCGGAATTATCAGGTGATGACCCGGCACGCCAACGATCGACATGTCGATCCTGACGAGTTTGAAGCCGCGGCACCGCGCAAGGACGGCTCCTGGTGGCTTGAATGGTTTGCCTGGCTGGAAAGCCATTCAGGCGAGCCGGTGGCTCCACCCGAAACGGGGATTCCAGGCGAGCCACCACTCTGCGATGCGCCCGGCACCTATGTGCTGCAGAAATGATAAAATAGTGGCGGACGCGTGCATGACCGAGGCAGAACAGCCTTCCTCCGGAGAGAGGCGTTCGCGTTCTTCAAAACAAGACCTTCGATGAGATCGCGATTGGCGACACAGCGCGCATCGGGCGGACATTAACGTCGGAAGACATTCGAGTGATCCTGACCCACCAAACTGGTCCATGTTGAGGGCAATCCAGAGTTTTTCGATGATGGCGCGGCCTCGTTGATGATGATGGTCTTCGATCTGGTCAGCACGGGGCGCTGGAGCGGGCTCGCGAAGACACATGCTGGACGGCGGCTGGCATTTCGATGGCGTCTATGAGTGCAAGGACAGCGAGCTCGTCTCGATCGAACCGCGGTTCTACGCGCTGCTGCACAAGCAGGCTGGCCTCACCAGCGGCGACTACGATGCGCAGATGGACAAGAGGAGTTGGCCGGCATTGAAGGAAAGGCTGGCGAAGATCTTTAAGACCAAAACGCGCGGCGAACGGGGCGCGATCATGGAAGGCGCCGATGTTTGCTTCGCACCGGTGTTGTCAATATTGGAAGCGGTCAGGCGTCCGCACACGGTCGCGCGAGGTCTTTGTCGAGCGCGATAGGGCGGTGCAGCCGATGCCTGCGCCGCGCTTTTCGCATAAGCCTTCGACGATCTGTGAGCCCGCCAGTGCAGATATCGTCGACATCATCAATGCGTGGGGCGAAAAGCCGTAAGGGGTAAACCTTCGAGCATCGGAATTTTGGCGACACCCTTCCGTCCGATGGAGCCGCATCCAAAGAAGGGCATCGGCTCCGTCGCGCCCGGCGGCTACCTGATCGTTCCCGGAAGATTCGACCACCCTGCCCAATCGTGCAACGCCCAGCCAAGATAGGACGGATGCGAGATCTCGTGCTCCTCGATGAATTTCAGGTCGGCGATGACGGCAGCCCGCCGATTCCTGCCGGGCGTGTCCGCGTACGATATCTTCGTTCCCGCACCAGAATGTGTCTCAAGCCCAAACATAATGCGGCGTGATCCGATCAGATCGGCGCGCTGCAATTCGCCAGCAATCTTTTCGATCACCTTCGAAGGCTCGGTGCTGTAGCTCATGATGACGTATTGTGGAACGAGCGGTAGCAACTGATCGATCAACGGCTTGCGGACGCCAGAAAAGGTCGCCTGTAACGGCTCGCCCATATACTCATCCACCCAGCTTGGGATTGCCGCGCTATAGGCGACGCCTGCCGCCCGCGTTTTCTTGAGAAGATTCGCATGAATTTCCAGCCATTCCGTCAGAATTCGATCTCGTGCGGCCAGTTGTGTGCGGCTTAACCCGCTCTGCGGGACGCCGTTGGTAAAGAGGCTCTGTCCTTCGCCCTGCCCGTCCTGCGGCTCCATATCCGATTGGAAACCGACGAAGGGAACGCCGTTGCGCTGATTGTAGGCGATCATCGCATCCGCGGCGGCGTAGAGGCCGGTGGGGCCGTCCACGTCCGAGAAATAGCCGCGCCATCCCTCCATGCCCCAAGCCCGCACTCCAATCCCGTGCATCGCGGCGAGCAGCTTTCCAAGAGGCACTTCCTTTGTGGAATAATCGGATGCGCGGAGGAACAGATAGACATCGGTCAATCCAAGGGCTTTCGCTTCCTTCAGAAAAGCATCGCGGCTGGCCGCGTCGAGCAAGATATCATCCGTCTTCCAGACCCACATGGCGTGGACGATGGCCGTTTCAGATGCCGCTAATGCGAACCCCGACCACCATCCGGGACATAACAGCGGTATGAGCAGCGCCATGTGGCGCCACTTCATGATTTGGCGCCGCGAGCAGTGGCAATGGTCGGCGTGACTTCTCGCCTGACCATCTGGATGACCCGTTCCAATGCCTGATAGGGCGCCGTCTGCGCGATTCGACCGTTGCTTGACATGAGGTTGTCCCCTGTGACGACGACTTTGGTGGCCATTGGGAAAGGACGCTCATCATCCAGCTTGATCTTGACGATTTGTCCACGGGTGGGCGGACGGAACGCCTTCTGGAATTCGGGTGGGAGAGGGACGGTAAGAGGCAGAATTTCGGCGACCGTTCCGCCCGTACTATTGAATCCGTCAGCGACTTGAACACGGTCTCCAATCTCAGTCTTGTACAGCGTGCCCGTATCAAGATAAACGAGCGCATATTTGGCGCCGACGTACACTTGCGTGAGTTGCTCGCCCGGTTTGATCACGTCGCCCTGGACTGCAATCTTGGGCCCGACAATGCCGTCTGCCGAAGCAACGATCTCGCCATTGTTGTAGATTGCACGCAGATCATCGATAGTCTGTTTGACCTCCACCTGAGACTCCTGGAGGCGCTCCATTTGATCGAGGGCGGCTTTGCGCTCCGCTCCCCGAGACACCTTTTCCTGCATGGCCGCGTAGCGATCCTTCGATACGCTGGCGATGAAGGTGTCAGACACGAAACCGATAGAGTGAGAGGCCTGAACCTTTTTCAGTTGAGCCTCTGCTTCGGTGAGCCGCTCATCAGCATTCTTCACAAGCGCATTGGCTACCTCGTACTTCAATGCCATATCGGCCTGGCGTCCAGACGTTTCCGCCGCTCGGGCAGTCAACGCGGCAAGCGCCTCGATCACCTCGGGCGATTGAGTTTTGACGAGAAGGTCCCCTTTGTGCACACGCTGACCTGGCTGAACCAGCACTCGCGTAACCTGGACGGCGTAGGGCGAAGCGATGACGACATGATCCGAGATCACCAGTCCCTCGGCGCGAAGCCATAAGTAAGAGCCAACGAGCAAGTTGGTGAGGTAAAGAAAAATTCCGAGCACCCCTGCAAGATAGACATAGCGGCCATAATTGCGGCGCTTCTTCTGGTTGGCGCGCACGTCGTTGAGGAACCGATCAGCACGAACTCGCTTGTGCAGTTGCGTGATCACTTCTCACTCCATTCAATATGTCATGGCCTGCTTCGTAATCCGTGAAGGCGAATAGCTGTCTTGGTATGAACGGCGGTGGACCCATTCCTCATAGTATGCGTAGAGACGCACAAGCCGCATGAAGACGCCGTTATAAAGGTTGAAGGTCAGCAGATACGGAACAACCGCCCAGGCCATTCGCGCGTCATATCGGCGGGTGACCTTCAAGGCCATCAAGAATCCCAAGGCGTCGAGCAGGAGATAGAACAGAGCGATAAAACCCAGGATCGACCATGCCACGCTGCCGAAGATCAAAAACATCCATCCGATATAGATCGGAAAAATAATCGTCGTGATCACATTCAGAATCAGAAACTCGATCTGCTCAACCGTCTCCAATAATTGAAACTTGCGACGGCCGGGATGAAACGCGTCGCGAAATTTACGAAATCGTGAGCGGAGCGCATCGCGATCCCAGCGCCGGCGTTGATGCATGAGGCCGGCCACCGTGGCGGGGACATCGGTGAAGCACCAGGAATCGGCTGCGAAACGGATCTTCCATCCCGAGCGCCGAAGTCGCAGCGTCAATTCAAAATCCTCTCCGGGGCCGGTCGTCATTTCTCCGACCTGTTTCAGTGCGGTTCGGCGGAAGGCTCCAAATGCACCAGAAACGCAGGCGACGATGTCCAGCATATCCTGCGCGCGTTTGCCCAACGCGATCGAGACCATGTATTCTATGCTTTGCCACGCAGTCACCGCTGATCGGCTAAAATTCCGGACCCCTATGGAGCCGGTTACGCCACCCACTGCCGGATCGACAAACGGTTCAATCAATTTTTCGATGGCATCGAAATCGTAAGAGCAATCCGCGTCGAGATTGATGATGATATCCCCCTTGCTGACAAGGATGCCGACGTTGCAGGAAGTCGGCTTGCCGCTACGGACCTGGTTCGAGAGCGATACGCTGATCTGACCCTCGCGCTGCAGTTTATTAATCATCTCGCGCATGCCGTCCGTCGAGCCATCGTCAATCACGATGATCTCATCGATGCGGCGGGTCTGCTCACTGAGCGAGCGTAAACACCTGCCCATTGCATCGGTCTCGTTGTGGCCGGCAACCACAACGCTGATCTTGAGCTTGTCGAGATATGCTCGCTCATGCGCCGCAAGTACGGGCTTCTTCGTGAAACTGGACGCAAGTATCGCGAGAGCCGACAGCGTGTATCGTGGAAACTCCAGTAAAATCATGAACCAAAACATGGAGAGCCATGTTTGCCAGTCGAATTGGCCCAGCATGACAATAGGTGTGGGAGCCTCCGACGTCATTCGAGCCTACTCCGCAATGAACGGATCCTAACCGGGTCCAACACGTCATGGCGCAATCCCGGATCGACCGTCAGGACCGCTCCCAGCCGCTTGGCGATAAACCTGACGTACTCTGTTGCGGCGGCTCGGTCTGCGTGAGGCATCAGAACCAGAAAATTGTCTTCGTCGACCTGATGAAATGCATCGGTCGCCCGTAATGCGCTGTGAAAGACATCGTGAATCAGGTTCAAGGTCATATCCCACAGGCGGAGATTTTGGGCTCGAATGGCCGCGCCGTTGGTGAAGCACAGATGCACGACCTCAAACGCCGTCTTGAACTCCCGGTTCTGGCGAATGGACTGCTCCAGCAGAACCGAGAATGCGTCTAAACCACCATGAGCATTCGGCTTGGCGGAAACACCTTTGACAAGATGCTGGACTGCCAGGGAGGTCAGGCGGAAGGAATAATAATCCTTGCGTGGGACCTGTTCAGTGTCGTGATGGGCTCCGCAGTCGATACATTTGAATCCCACCACCGCCAAATCACTCACGCCGCCGCAGGCATTGCAGCATAACACGGACCCCGGCTTGTCGTAATCCAGTCCGATATGACGTAACCCGCCCCCGCATTTCGGGCACTCGAATCTGCTGCCGGTGCGAAACTCCGATTCAGGTGCGAGATGTCCGCACCTGAAATGATTGATGGTCGGTTTTTCGTGAATGTCGGGCGAGCGGCATGTGGAGCACTCCTCACGAACGGAGATTCGCGCCGAGCCACAATCCGGGCAGACATGAATGCGGTCAAAAAAATGGCGCGTCAGGAATCCCTGCCGGTAAAGCTGGTGAGCCATCTCGGGCATATTGATGAGCGGTCCTGCAGCAGGGTAGCGCACGAATTCGCGGCCAGCCGAATCATATTCCGGGTCAAGCCTCGTCTCCCTGGAGAACAGGCGGCAGAGCAGCATGTCTCCTATCAACGTCGAACGCCGCACCGACTCTGCAATCTGATCTGTGCGGGCGCGAATTGTCTTGGCCCGCTCCCAGGCTGCAGGCCCAGTCGATACGCTATCGGTCAGGCGCTCGTTTCCCGGTACGAGGCTAATGATCGACACCAGAGGGTCGGGAACATCGTTCAGGAGCCTGATCAACTCATGTTCATCGACCAGGTCTGTTAATAGGATCGCATCAATCGGTTCGCCGAGCACAGTCGGCTTCCAACCGGCCGGGAATGAAAGAGCCTTTGTCGAAGTCGGATAAGAAAAAAAGTAGAGAGTGGCCTCTGGCTGCGACACGAGCAAGGAAAGCGCGGTCAGCTCCGGATACTTGGTCTTACCCAAACTTGCGGTGTTACTCAGGTTACCCATACGCCCCCCTGATACACTTCTCAGGCAGAGGCTCAGCAAGGGTCACTGAGCCGTCGCTCGACAACCATGCCTGTGATAAAAATCTTCTTGAATCGAGTTGGAAAATTTTCAATCGGGTTAGAAAACTAAATTTTGATTTAATACTCTTTCCAGGACGCTCGCAAGCGGCGCTTAGTTAACAAGCGATACTTAACTGGTAAGTGCAAGTTGAGCACAAGGCGGAACCATTCTCGTCTGCATGATCGAACTCTTCGTCCTCCGCGAGAAGCGCGAAGACACGGCTGCCTATATCCATCGTGGTAGTCTTGATCCCCCATAATAGTCCTTCGTCCCGCTGCAAGCTCTCGGCTATAGGGCGAGAGAAGACTCTCCAATGAGAAGACAGCAAGAATCCGGACGACCGGATAAAGAACCGGCCGACAACATGTTTCGCGTGCCTGATTGAGCCAGCGAGATCATGGAAGCGGGGAATTGGCTATGTCCACATACCTGGTGACAGGCGGCTGCGGGTTCATCGGCTCCCATCTCGCGGAAACGCTGATCGCAAATGGTCATCAGGTCCGCATCCTCGACAATCTCTCAACGGGGAAATTCGAGAACAAGGCTGCTGCGGCGGAGTTCATGCTGGGTGATGTGGCCGACGTCGAGACAGTCAGGCAGGCAATGGCGGGAGTTGACGGCTGCTTCCATCTCGCTGCCGTTCCCTCCGTTGAGAGGAGCAACCGGGATTGGCTCGGGACACACCGCACCAACCTCACGGGGGCTATCACGGTGTTCGATGCAGCTCGCACCAACGCGCGGCAAGCCCCTGTCGTCTATGCGTCTTCGGCCGCTGTGTACGGTAATAATTCCAACCTCCCGCTCACGGAGGAGGCTGCGACGCATCCGCTTTCGGCTTATGGGGCCGACAAGCTCGGTTGCGAACAGCAAGCCTTCGTTGCGGGGCATGTCCACGGGGTTCCCACTTGCGGCTTGCGATTCTTCAACGTGTATGGACCACGGCAGGATCCGGCGTCCCCGTATTCAGGCGTGATCTCGATCTTTTGTAATCGACTACGCTCAAGCCAGAATATCACGATATACGGGGACGGCCTCCAGACCCGCGATTTCATTTTCGTACAGGATGTTATCCAGGCTCTGATCGCCGCTATGATGAAGGCGTCCCATCAGGCTCCGGTTTACAATGTGTGTACGGGACGCGCGACGACGATCCTTAGCCTGGTCGATGTGATTGCCGGTCTTCTCAACCTGCCAGCGAACGCGGAGCACGCAGCTGCGCGGCCCGGTGATATCCGCCGCTCGTTCGGGGATCCATCGAGAGCTTGCTCCGGTCTCGGCTTTGAGGCGCAGACCGATCTCCGGATCGGGCTGAGCGCCACTATCGATGCGATATAAAGTGCGGAGGTCCGATGCACGCCTAAGGCTCGATTTCGGGAATGCCAGGCAATTCGCGTACGTCAGCGACGCTCTTCTCACCAGCCGGGGCCGTCAAGAAAGCGCGTTTGGGTTGCCGCCCGCCTAAGTCTGACTTGGAGCTTGCGGAGGCTTCCGTTCGACGCCGCGCAGACAAGCACGAACTTCGCGATAGCTGCGAGTCTCATGGGGTACCTCTTTTGGGTTATGGAACTGACGCGAATGCGGGGGACTTGGTTTTGAGCCGCTGCGTCGCGTATCCGGCGGCTAGAGCCCGGCCGGCTATTAGCCCCCTGAGCCGGTCCGGCCGGGCTGACCACGTTCCGGGCGTCTGGGGAAGCAGTGATTTGCGCGACCAATCGCGCGTAGGAATGATGACATGTAGTGCGTTTCGCGGTGAACCGTGTCGCCCGCGAACATCACTCCTTCGACATTCTGCGCGACATTGAATGGCTCCGATCTTGGTGTGGTCTTCCCTGTCGTCGGCCGTCCCCTTCCTGCCATGCGACAGGGCGAAGGGATTGTCGGTTTCATCCCCCGGATCATCTTTGGGACGGGTGTAGGATTTTGCGTAATAGGGCTCATCGCCGCTACCCGCTGGAGCGTCTTTCCAGGATTAACGGAGTTGGTAATAGCAGCGGGGTTGCGAAGATAATTGCGATTACGCCGATCTGAAGACCGAAGGTAGATTTCTTCGATCGGAGGATTGTAACGGATACCCCGTAAGGGTATAGATTGTGCATGAGCAAGGATGGCGAGGCGGAGGCGGCCGGACGGCTCACTGGGATTGAAGGGCAGGTTCGCCGCTTCGCTCGAAGGGACGAGGGTGATCGCTGTTGTATCGATATCGTGACACGGCTTGCCGCTGTTCCGCCCGGCTGGCGACGAATCTTCGCCCACTATAAGGTCAAGGTGAGAGCGCGGGCGGCCAGCTTGATTGACCCCTTATGTCGAAACCTCCAGTTTTCGCCATAATTGAGATATTAGTGGCATCATGCGCCTTGGGCACCGGTTGACATTACTGATCTGGACTGCGGTCTTCGTGATCGCAGTGCAGTTTGTTGCCGGCTCGGCCTTTGCGCATACGGGGCACCTGCACGATCATTCGATCCATTCACCCACACCTCACTCGATGTCTCAGGAGAAATCCGTATCGAAGGCGCATCCCACCGGCGCGCTCGAAGCTCGGTTGTTGCCTCCTTCAGAGGGCACTGCCTTGCCTGCCTCACCGCAATCGGGCGGATGCACGGGTGGATGCTGTGGCAACGGTGCTGGCTGCTGTGGGGCAGTGATTGCCGTCTCTTTGAACTCGCTTCCAGACTTGCGCTCGCAAGATGCGAGGATCTCCGACGCTGTTGGCCGTGGTTCGGGCATTGAACCCGACGCGCTCACTCGGCCCCCCAGAACTCTCGCCTGACGTCGGCTCGCGCCTCGGCGCGAGCTGCTGCCGGCATTTCGCCGGGAGCTTCACGCAGCTCTGCGAGGTTCTGCCATGCGATTCCGCTATTTATTCCTGCTGATTACAGCGTTCGTCCCCTTTCTCCTTCCAAGCCCGCAAGTGCTGGCTCATGAGGGGCACGACCACGATGCGACCGAAAAGTCCATCACGCTTCCCGCGTTGCCTCGCGGAGAAGCCGCGTCGGACTCACTAGAACTCGTTGCGGTCGCAAGATCGGGCGAGATCACCATCTATCTTGACCGGTTGGCCACCAACGAGCCGGTGTCCGATGGAATGGTGTTGGTGGAGACCCCACAGGGCAGTGTCGAGGCAAAGCCCGCCGGTGACGGTACTTATCGCTTCGCCGCCCCGTGGACCGCCTCTCCTGGCCGCTATGATCTGATCGCGACGGTCACCCAGGGCAGCAATGCCGATGTGCTCGCATTCACAATTGAAATCTCGCAAGCTGCATCACACGCTTCGCCGGCCGGATTCTGGAAATCGGCGCTCGTGGCAAAAGGCAGGATATCTTCAGGAGGCTCCGGCACGCTACTCGCCATATTGGCGGCGTTTGTTCTGGGCGGTCTTGCCGGAGTGCTTCTCACCCGCCGCCGCGCGGCCGCCGTGCTGGTGGCTGCTATCGTCCTGCCATTTCTTGCATCTGGCGCGTTCGCGCATGACGGCGAAGACCATGACGCCCCACAAACCCTTCAATCGTCCAGCGCAGGAGACGTCGCCCAGATACTGGCTGACGGCTCCATCTTCGTACCGAAAGGCACCCAGCGCATCCTCGCGATCCGGACGCTTGTCTCGGAACCATCCGTCTATCGCCGCACGGTAGAACTTCCCGGGCGTATCATTCCTGATCCTGATGCCAGCGGATTTGTGCAAACTGCTGTGGGAGGGCGGATCTCGCCTCCCGAAGGAGGGTTTCCGCGCCTCGGCACGCGCGTGAAGAAAGGCGATGTGCTTGCCTATGTGACGCCTCCGCTTCAGGCGATTGATGTCTCCGACATGCGTCAGCGGCAGGGAGAACTCGACCAGCAGATCTCAATCGTCGCACGCCGGCTCGCTCGCTATGAGACCTTGGCGCCCAGCGGCGCTGTGACCCGATCGCAACTCGAGGACACGCAACTCGAATTGCAGGGACTAACCGACCGTCGGGCCGCTCTTGATAAAGCCAAACGCGAGCCAGAAGCGCTGGCCGCGCCGGTCGACGGCATCGTCGCGGACGGAACTCCGGTCGCGGGACAGATTGCCCAGACCAACCAGGTCATCTTCAACATCATCAACCCGGCGCGTCTCTGGGTTGAGGCCCTGAGCTACGAATCTTTGCCGCTTCTTCAGAATGCGGCCGCGCGCGTGGGCGAGCAGGAGCTCAAGCTGGCTTTCCGCGGAGCAGGTTTCGCTGACCGTAATCAGTCGATTCCGATCCGTTTCTTGATTGAAGGCGATGTGTCCGGGGTGCGGGTGGGCCAATTCATAACGGTCTTCGCCGAGACTCCGGATGAGCAACGCGGTATCGCAATTCCCAGAGCCAGCATTGTTCGCACGGCAGCCGGTCAAGACTCGGTTTACGAGCACGTCTCGGCGGAACGGTTCGAGCAACACCTGGTGCAGATCGAACCGCTCGACGGCCAGCGCGTGTTGATTTCTCAAGGGGTGTCCCCGGGTAAGCGCATCGTGGTTCAGGGTGCCGAACTCCTCGATCATATTCGGTGAGGGCGGCATCATGTTCCGATTTCTCGTAACGCAATCGCTCCGCAACCGGTTGTTCGTGCTTGCGGCGGCTGTCGCACTCGTCATCTACGGCCTGCTTACGATCTCCAGGCTCCCCGTCGACGTTTTTCCCGATCTCAACAAACCGACTGTCACGATCATGACCGAGGCCGAGGGCCTCGCGCCCCCTGAGGTGGAGCAGCTCGTTACGTTCCCGATCGAGACGCAAATGAACGGCGTACCTGGAGTCACGCGGGTACGCTCGACTTCGGGTGTCGGTCTGTCGATTGTCTACGTGGAGTTCGATTGGGGCACGGACATCTACCGAAACCGGCAGCAGATCAGCGAGCGGCTTGCGCTCATTCGCGAGCAACTACCACCCAACACGACCCCGCAAATGGGGCCGATCAGCTCCATCATGGGACAAATTCTCCTCATCGCAGTGACAAGCTCCGAAGCAACCCCGATGGAGGTCCGCGAGGCTGCCGACTTCGTGATCCGGCCGCGGCTCCTCACGATTCCCGGCGTGGCTCAAGTCATCCCGATGGGCGGCGAAGTCCGTCAGTACCGGGTTTCGCCCAACCCGCCGGCATTGCGCGCCCTGAAGGTGACTTATGAGCAGGTGGAGAGGGCGCTTGCCCAGTTCGGGACGAATGCCGGCGGCGGCTTCACCGATCAGTACGCGCGCGAATATCTGATCCGCAACATCGGACGGACCACAAACCTGGAAGATCTTCGTAACGTCGTGGTCGCACGCGTGAACGGTGGACCGATCTATCTTTGGCAGGTGGCGACGGTCGAATTTGCGCCGAAGGTCAAGCGCGGCGACTCCGGCTACATGGGCTCATCCGCGGTGATCGTCTCGGTCGAGAAGCAGCCGCATATCGACACCGTGCGCCTGACACGCGAGATCGAGCAGGCGCTCAAGGAGATCACCAACACGCTGCCGAAGGGCATCAAGGCTGATCAGGTCCTGTTCAGGCAAGCGAGCTTCATTGAGACCTCGATCCATAACGTCGAGCGGGTCCTGCTCGAAGCAGCGGTTGTCGTCGCCGTGGTCCTGTTTGCTTTTCTTTTGAACTGGCGGACCACAGTGATCTCGCTCACCGCCATCCCGGTCTCGATCCTCACGACCGCCGTTGTCTTCCACCTGTTCGGTCTGTCGATCAACACGATGACCTTGGGCGGACTTGCGATCGCGATCGGCGAGCTTGTCGACGACGCAGTGGTCGACGTCGAGAACATCTTCAGGCGGCTGCGCGAGAACCGGGAAGCGGGCAACCCGCGATCCGCTACCGATGTGATCATCTCGGCCTCGCAGGAGGTGCGATCAGGCATCGTCTATGCGACGATGATCATCATCCTGGTGTTTGTCCCTCTATTTGCGTTGTCCGGGATTGAAGGCCGGCTCTTTGCACCTCTCGGTGAAGCCTACATCATCTCCATTCTCGCGAGCCTTCTGGTTTCGATCACGCTGACGCCGGTCATGGCGTACTATATGCTGCCCCGCCTGAAGCGCCTGCAGCATGGGGACAGCGCGCTCGTTCGCGTTCTCAAGAGGTGGAACGCAGCTCTGCTCAGCTGGGGTTTTCGACATCGCGGCTTCGTTTTTTCCTCCGTCGCGCTTGCAGTAACAGCGGCTGCAGTCGGCGCCGTGCTTCTGCCTCGCGCGTTCTTGCCGCCGTTCAACGAGGGCACTTTCACGATCAACATGTTGTTCAACCCAGGGATTTCGCTGGCGGAGTCTCATCGGGTCGGATTGATCGCCGAGCGTCTCATCCTGGAAGTGCCTGAGGTGAAGGCTGTTGGGCGGCGCACTGGGCGAGCGGAACTCGACGAACACGCAGAGGGTGTTCATTCCTCCGAAATCGAGGTCGATCTCAAGGCCAGCCGCCGCCCCAAAGCCGAGATCGTGGATGATCTCCGCAGCCGCCTCGCGGTTCTTCCGGTTTCGACGAACATCGGCCAACCGATCTCCCATCGCCTCGATCACATGCTGTCAGGCGTTCGCGCGCAGATTGCAGTGAAGGTCTTCGGAGATGATCTGGACACGCTTCGGACCACGGCCGAGCGGCTTCGCCAGCGCCTCGCCACCATCCCCGGCCTGGTGGATCTGCAAGTGGAGAAGCAGGTCCGGACCCCACAGCTTGAAATTCGGGTCGATTATCGGCGTGCCGGTCTTTACGGCGTGCAGCCCGCCGCTGTTGTGGATCAGATCAGCCGCCTGTCAAACGGCCGGGTCGTTTCCCGCGTCGTCGATGGCTATCGCCGTTTCGACGTCACGATGCGGTTGCCGGACCGACTTCGCACGACGCAGAAGCTCGGTGATCTCCTGATCGAGACGCCGGCTGGCTGGATTCCCGCGCGGCAGATCGCTGATATCCGGGAAACCGATGGGCCCAACCAGATTCTGCGCGAGAATGGACGGCGGCGCGTCGTCGTGCTCGCGAACACCGATGGCCGGACCGACATGGCCAAGGTGGTCGGCGCCATCCGCCAGGAACTGGCGGCCGCCAAGCTCCCGGAGAACTTTTTTACTCGGCTGGAAGGCACCTTTCAGGCTCAGGAAGAAGCCGCCCGATCGATCGGCGCGCTCGCCGTTCTGTCTTTCGGGATGATCTTTGCGATCCTCTACAGCCGGTATCGCTCGGCTGCACTGGCGCTGATTATCATGGGTAACGTGCCGTTGGCGCTGATCGGCGCCGTCGTTGCGCTTGGGATCGCCGGCCAGCCGCTATCGGTGGCGTCGATGATCGGGTTTATCACGCTCGCGGGGATTGCGGCTCGCAACGGCATCCTCAAGATCAGCCACTACATCAATCTGGCCCTGCACGATGGCCTGCCGTTCGGACGGGAATTGATCATTCGTGGCAGCCTCGACCGTCTCACGCCGGTTCTGATGACGGCATTGTCGGCGGGCTTTGCACTGTTGCCATTGCTGATCGATCCGTCTTCTCCCGGAAAGGAAATCCTGCATCCTGTCGCGGTCACAATCTTCGGCGGCCTGACCAGCGCAACGTTGCTCGATGCCATTCTGACGCCGCTGCTGTTCCAGCGGTTCGGTGAAAGACCTCTGCAGCGTCTACTGGACGCCCATGGTCAAGGTGCCAGCACCTCACCCGCGCAACCACGTGAAGCTTTCTAAACACGCAAAGGAGAAGTCGATGAAGTACAATCAGATTGCAGCCATGGCCTTGCTGCTCGCCACAACGTCATTTGCCTCGGCGCATGCACCAAAGATCGGCGCGAACGGTGGTGCGCAGGCCGATGCTGGCAGCTTCCACGTTGAGGTCGTGCCCCAGGACACGACCCTGCAGGTTTTCTTGCGAGACCACGCCGACAAAGCCGTTGTCGCCGACGGCTTCAAGGGAACGGCCATCTTCGTGATCGATGGCAAGCCACAGCGCATTCCGCTTTTGCCGGCTGGTGAAAACAAGCTGACCGGCACATCCGCCATCTCCATTCCAAGCCAACCGAAGGGAGCGATACAGATCAACACGCCTGCCGGCAGCACAGTACAAGCCAAGTTCAACTAACAGGAGTTTTGCTGGTGCGTCACCATCACGAAGCGGACGAGTCTTGCGGAGTTGGCGCGCCTTCTGGAGGGGCACAACATCAAGCGGTCGTCGGCGGGAGGGGGGAATGCAACTTCTATAAACTGTGATTTACGCGGACTTGTTCCGTCCTGTCGCCGGTCCGGACCAGGAAGCGCCTGGTTCGACGGCCTGATGCAGGCCTTTGACAAAATGTTTATTTCAGGACTGGGGCGGGTGGCTAGAAAGTCTCAACCGCCGGCCTCAGTCGGCCTGACGTGTTTTCTCGGGGCCGCAGGCAAGCCCTGTGTCGACGCTATTGTCGAACGCGAACCAGCCTTTGAAGACGTTTTGGCCGCGGGCTGTGTGCAAGATTGTCTTTTGCGTAGCAAAGCCGTTCGATTTCGTCGCGTGTGTAGGTGAAGCCGCCGCTTTTCATAAGCGCATTGTTCTGCTCGCAGGGCGGGAGTCTTTGGAATTCAACCGCAGCATCCGCAAGCGTCCGATACTTTATGACGGTTCTTCCCCTGATGAGATCGGCGGGCTGTTTTTCATCGACGAGGATCTTGTCAAGGTGCATGTGCCTCCTCCTGGAATAAGGCGCCCAAGGTTGTCCACTGGGTTCATTGGACACAGGATAATGCTTTGGTGAGATGCGCGTTTGATCTTGCGCAAGATGCATGGAGGTTTTCCGGCATATGACGCACCGCTGCTGCTATCCCCTCCCCAATTCGGAGCATTGATCAGCGACCGCGCGGAGTGTGTTGTGCGATCACCAACTCCTCGTTGGTCGGAATTACCAAGACTTCAATCTGGCTGTCTGGCGTGCTGATCCTCGTGGCGTGATCTTGATTGTCTTGCGCGTCAATTTCGACGCCGAGCCATTTGAGCTGATCGCAAACCATTTGTCTGATTTGAAAGGCGTGTTCACCAGTGCCGGCGGTGAACACGAGGCCGTCCAGTCCAGCCCTCTTAGGACAGCAGTCATCGCGCCGATTTTCTTCATGATCCGGTGGCAGGCTGTGATGAAAGACGGTATCGAAGCAGACCACCTGAGGCAGATCGGGACGCAGGCCAGCAAGCAGATCGATCGGATGCAGGTTATACGGTTCGTGGAGAGGGCGAGCGGGGTAAGCCGGGAGAAGGTGTCCAGAAGTCCCGGCGTTATGAGTTCGAGGCCGGTATGGTCTGGCCCGCCATGGACCACGCGATGGCCCACAGCGAACAACGCGTCCGAGCCGAGAAGGCTTCAGAGTGCGCGAGGGCGGTCGAGAGAATTTCGAAGAACTCCGAACATTCTCCGTCCCATGTGTGGCCGCCAACCTGATTGTCCGATGCGTCCTTGATCACCAGAACGAGGGCTTTGTCGGCAGAATTGATAATACCAGCAAAACTCAGGCTCAGCCTAGAGCAGTCATCGATACGATATATTGAAAACTGCAGGCTGGAGGAGCCAGCATTGAGCGTCAGAATAGCCTGTCCCGCCGCGCGCCCTCCGATCGAGTCTCCTGCATCTGTCAGACAGGATGATAATTCCAGACCGTTCTTCAGCGCCGGGAAGAGAAGCTCATTTTAGGTATTTGATCCAGCAGGCCTATGCGTCCGGCCGGTAACTGTAACTGTCCGGAACCGACTCTCGAGATGACTCTGGCGCCTCGTCTCCACTCAATAATGGTGGCGTTCTGGCATTTTCAGGTGACCTCCCTATCACGCTTTGCGACCATCACCGTTTGGCGAGCCTGGTGGAATGATGCGGCGGCTGCCGGATTAAACATCCACCTGTCGTGGAACTCTATTGCTTGCCGACACTTGCCGAACTGGGGTCTTTTCTACAGCATGGCAGTCAACAGCCGCCCTGTGCGCGTGCCGGAGGTCACATGGTAGCGGATACGCCTCTGACAGATCATGAGCTTGGCCTCATTGATGCCTGGTGGCGTGCGGCCAACTATCTTTCTGTCGGACAGGTGTATCTGCTCGATAATCCGTTGCTGAAAATTCCGCTTGCCATCGAACATGTTAAGCCACGGCTTCTGGGCCATTGGGGGACGGTGCCCGGGCTGAATTTCATTTATGCGCATCTCAATCGTCTTATCAAAGCGCGAGACCTGAACATCCTGTTCGTGACCGGGCCGGGACATGGCGCCCCGGGAGTTGTGGCGAATGCCTATCTCGAGGGCGCCTACAGTGAGCTTTATCCCGCGGTCACCCAGGACCTCGAGGGCATCAAGCGCCTGTTTCGGCAGTTTTCATTTCCCGGCGGCATCCCGAGTCATACCGCACCCGAAACGCCCGGCTCGATCCATGAAGGCGGCGAACTTGGTTACTCGCTATCGCACGCCTTTGGCGCGGTGCTTGACAATCCGGAATTGATCGTCGCTTGCGTCGTGGGCGACGGGGAAGCCGAAACTGGGCCGCTTGCGACGAGTTGGCATAGCAACAAGTTCCTCAATCCGGCTTCGGATGGGGCAGTGCTGCCCATTCTCCATCTCAACGGCTACAAGATTGCCAATCCGACGATTCTTGCGCGGGTTTCATCCGAGGAAGTCCGCAGCTTGTTCGAAGGTTACGGTTATGCGCCGATCTTCGTCGAGGGCGACGATCATTTCGAGATGCATCGAAAGATGGCAGCCGCGCTGGCTTCGGCATTCTCAGACATTGCCGAAATTCAAAAGCAGGCTCGATGTCAAATCACCCCGGAGCGTCCCCGCTGGCCCATGATCGTTCTCAGAAGCCCGAAAGGGTGGTCGGGGCCGAAGATGGTGGATGGTCAAAAGACCGAGGGATCATGGCGGTCGCATCAGGTCCCCTTCAGCGACATGAAGAAGCCGGGTCACCTGCAACTACTCGAGCGTTGGCTTCGAAGCTACCGGCCTGAGCAGCTTTTTGATGATCAAGGTCGGCTTCGTGCGGAAATCGCTGCCCTCGCGCCACAGGGTACAAGGCGGATGAGCGCGAACCCTGATGCCAATGGAGGCGCCGAGAGACGGCCACTTCGCCTGCCGGATTTCACCACGCTCGCGGTCGATGTCGAAATGCCCGGAAAGGTCGACGCCGAGGCCACGCGTATTCTGGGAGGTTTTCTGCGCGACGTGATGGCGGCGAACAAGGCCAACCGCAATTTCCGGGTTTTCGGTCCGGATGAGACCGCCTCCAATCGATTGCAGGCCTTGTTCGAGGTCACTGATCGATCATGGGATGCGGACAGAATTCCGGAGGACGACTATCTCAGCCCTGACGGCCGCGTGATGGAAATCCTGAGCGAGCATACCTGCCAGGGATGGCTTGAGGGCTATCTCCTGACCGGCCGTCACGGCTTCTTTTCCTGCTATGAGGCGTTCATCCACATCGTGGATTCGATGTTCAATCAGCATGCCAAATGGCTCAAGACTTCGCGGGAAGTGCCATGGCGTCAGCCGACCGCCTCGCTGAACTATCTGCTCACCTCGCATGTCTGGCAGCAGGATCACAATGGCTTCAGCCATCAGGATCCCGGATTCATCGACCATGTCGTCAACAAGAAGGCCGACATTGTGCGGGTCTATCTGCCGCCCGATGCGAACAGCCTGCTGTATGTCACTGATCACTGCCTGCGGAGCTGGAATCGCGTCAACGTCATCGTTGCCGGCAAGGCTCCAAGTCCGCAATGGCTCTCAATGGACGCAGCGATCAAGCATTGCACGCAAGGCGTCGGAATCTGGGAGTGGGCCAGCAACGACAAAGGCAGCGAGCCAGACGTCGTGATGGCGTGCGCGGGAGACGTCCCCACGCTGGAGACGCTTGCTGCTGTTGATCTGCTCCGGCAGCAAATTCCGGAGTTGAGAATCCGGGTTGTGAATGTCGTCGACCTGATGACGCTGCAGTCGAAAGAGCAGCATCCGCACGGGCTGACCAATAATGATTTCGACGCATTGTTCACCACGAACAAGCCCGTGATTTTCGCCTATCACGGTTATCCGGCATTGATCCACCGGCTTACCTACAAGCGCGTCAATCATACCAATATCCATGTGCGAGGCTATGAGGAGGAGGGATCAACGACGACCTCCTTCGACATGGCCGTTCGCAACCGACTCGATCGGTTCCACCTCGTCGCCGATGTTATCGATCGGGTGCCGCAGCTCGGCGCCGCCGCTGTCTATGTCAAGCAAGGCATTCGCGACAAACTGGTTGAGCACGAACGATTCATCCGGGCCCACGGTATGGATTTGCCGGAAGTAAGGAATTGGCGATGGAAGGGGATCCGCTAATCGAGCAAGGTGGAGCCGCCTGTTTGAGTGTTCAGGTGCGCTGGTTCTGGTTGGGCCAGTCGCTGAATGCCACGATCCAAAGCGCTAATAGATTGAGGACAGGTATGAATGCCAGTATGGCCCAAAGCGGGGATAGCCCGATCCTATTAAGGATGCGGCCAATCGGATAGATCACCAGCGCTATCAATACCAGAAAAAAGAGCCAGTGGATCGGCCCATAAAACTCCATCATATCCGACCATCCATACATCATGGCCTGTTCCTTCCATTCGTGTAGCAACGCTTGTTTTCAGATCGCTATCTTTGCGTAAGAAGGCTGACCAGGATCAGGGCAACGTCCGCAAGTCATCGGCCGCCGCCCAAGTCGCCGGATCGCCTCGTGTCTCGGCATGAAGTATCTTCTCTACTTCTACTGCTGCGGGGACCAACCCATGCCCGGGTGCATGAACGCTCGCATTTCTTCCGGAGTAAGCTTGCCATCCTTGTTGATATCCATTGCCCTGAAGAGTCGTTCGTGAGCGGCCTGAAATTCTTGTAATGAGATCGCTCCGTCGCCATCGGCATCCATCAACGCGAAAATCATACGAAACATAACTGGCGGGCGTGCCATGGGGCCACTCATCGCAGTGCGGCCTCTCATGCCGTGAGCCATCATCCCTTGATTCATCATGCCTTGATCCATCATGCCCATCATTCCCATCATGCCTTTCTGCTCGTTCGATTGGTCTGGAGGGCACGCGGTTTGCTGGGCAGCCAGCATTTGATCCTGCCCAGGGTGGTGGCTCTCATGGCCGGCCGGTGATTGGGCGTACGCCGGATAGCCCAGAGCGGCGAACAGAAGCACTGCGAGAATGGTTGGGCGTGACATGAAACCTCTCCTCCGTTGATGCGGAGGAGCAAGATGCCTACTTGCGCGGAGTTTGGCTTGACGTAGGTCAACATGCCGTATCGGAAAACAGTTGCGGGGCTCTCCGGCGACTGATCGGCGGATCCGTACGGCAAGCAAGCTGAACGCCACAGACGGAAGCATTTCCTTGGACGCGCAGAAGCGAAAGATTATATTGTCTTTTCAGTTATGTATCAGGTCGCAGTTCTGGTCTCAGGGGCGGCTATTTGCCGTCATTCAGGACCGCAACGCGAGCCTCTACCTCCATTGCGAAGCGTACCGATACGCGTGCTGGGCATGCCCCTCGTCTTCCAAACCTGAGACAGTGTCAGCAGAACGCACGTCAGCCGGGGAGAACGACGACCTTCGTGCCGGAAGGAATCCGGCGGTACAGATCGATCACATCCTGGTTCATCATCCGGATGCAGCCCGAGGACATGGATTCGCCGATCGACCACGGCTCGTTGGTGCCGTGGATGCGATACAGTGTGTCCTTTCCGTTTTTGAACAGATAGAGGGCTCGCGCGCCGAGCGGATTCTGTGCGCCGCCCTCCATGCCGCTTGCCCATTTTGCGTACTTTTTAGGCTCCCTGGCGATCATGTTTTTTGTCGGCGTCCAGCTCGGCCATTCGCGTTTGATCTGGACCTGCGCGGTACCGGACCATGCCATGCCCTCGCTCCCGACGCCGACGCCGTAGCGCAGCGCCTTGCCGTTTTCCTGAACCAGATAGAGAAAGTGGTTCTTCGGATCGACCACGATCGTGCCCGGTGGCTGACCGGTCGGATTGTCGACGAACTTGCGCATATAGCGCGGCTTCAGATCCTCCATCGTGACGGCGGGCACCGGAAAGGGCTCGTTCGATATGACCCCGTAACGCTCGGCATCAGCCGATGGAAAATCCGACGTCGATCTGGTTGCCGGGCGGCTGGCCGGATCCGTGGTGGTGCATGCGCCGAGTGCCAGCGCAAGCACGGTGAGGGCGAGCCAGTGCGTGTGCCGTGGCGGAGCCGGGGTGCGGTTCATTGTGTGATCTCAAGGCTTGTTTATTTGGCGGCCGCCTGGCGGCGGCGTGCTTCGGCAAGAGCTTCCTTGAAGCCTGCATAATCGAGGGTGGAAGTACGGAATGGTCCGATGAGATAGGCGGGCGCTCCCTGCAATCCGAGCAAGTCGGCCTGGGATAGATTGCGCTGGAGAAGCGCGGTGATGTCGCTGGCGTGCGTCCGCAGGTCGTCTTGAAGACGAGCCATGTCGACGCCAGAAGCCTTGACCGCTTCCAGCATTTTGTCCTTCTCGATTTTCCGGCCCGGGATCGCCATCAAGGCATGGTGCACAAGGTCGTATTTACCCTGATATTTTGCTGCCAGCGCAAGCTGTGCGCCGTAGATCGATGCTTCGGTCAGAATCGGCCAGTCCTTGTAAACAAGGCGGACCTTGCCGTCCTCCTTCACGATGCGATCGAGATCGGGCGCTGATTTCTTGCAGAAGGGACAATTGTAATCGAGGAATGCGACGATGGTGACGTCGCCCTTCGAATTCCCTGTGGCCGGCGCATCGGGGTCGTGAAGGATACCATTAACATCAACGCCTTCAGCAAATGCCGGACGGAATGGCCGAAAATACCAGCTCGCGAAAGGCGATGCTGCGATGGCCCCGGCGGCGAACGCAAGAAGGCTTCTGCGGTTCATTTGCTTTTCTCCCGATCGATGAGCGTTAAATTTCAGCCTGCGCGAGGCGGATAGAGGTATCCTGCGTGGTGATCGGGCCGATGAGGGGGAGCCGATGATCTCCCGGCCGTTGGGATTCGAGCCACGTGTTGCGCCGATCTTGCTGTTTCTACCAATGCAGCGCAGGTTCCCTGCCAATCTTAAGCCAGCCTTAAGCTGAGGCTGGAACTTGAAAAACATAACGGTGTCATCGGATCGCGCATGCGCATACTCGTGGTCGAGGACGATCCCGTCCTTTCCGACGGATTGAAGGTGGGTCTTGGACTTGCGGGCTGGACGGTCGACAACGTCTCCCGGCTTGATGATGCCCGCGCTGCGGTCGGTGGAATGTGCTTCGACATGATTGTGCTCGATCTGATGCTGCCGGATGGATCCGGCCTCGAGCTATTGTCTGAGATGCGAGCTCGCGGCGATGCCACGCCGGTATTGCTCTTGACGGCCATCGACGAAACACCTGATCGGATACGTGGCCTTGATGCCGGAGCCGACGACTATCTTGGCAAGCCTTTCGACCTTGATGAACTTGCCGCACGATTGCGGGCGCTGGCGCGACGACGCTCGGGCCGTGCCGATCCGGTGCTCCGGGTGGGCGGGATCACGCTTGATCCGGCGGCGCTGACTGCAACGTTCGATGGAGAATCCCTTGATCTGTCGCGGCGGGAACTTGCTGTGCTGTCCGCATTGATGGAGCGACCCGGCATGATTCGTTCGCGCGCGGAATTGGAGGACCGTCTCTATGGATGGCAGGAAGAAATCGGCAGCAATGCGGTCGAGGTTCATATCCACAACCTGCGTGCCAAGATTGGGCGTGACACGATCGAGACCGTGCGAGGTCTTGGCTATCGCATCCGGAGACCGTCATGACGTCGCTGCGCCGCCGCTTGCTCATGTTGCTTGTCGCCGCAACCGGCGTCGTCTGGCTGTGCGCGGTCGTCTGGATTTATGTCGGCAGCCGTTCCGAACTCGAGCACGTGCTGGATACGCGTTTGCAGGAAGCCGCACGCATGGTTCATTCGCTTGTCGCCAGCGGCAATATCGCGGCGGCGGCAACGGCTACCACGATGCCGCCCGGCGGCGACGCCGGCTATGACCGGCAGCTCTCATGCCAGATTTGGTCTCTCGATGGCCGCCTGCTGGCGCGTTCAAGCGGCGCGCCGCCTGAAACCCTTGCGGAGAACAACGAAGGGTTTGCCACCCGCGAGGTCAACGGCGAGCCGTGGCGTGTCTATACGATCGTCGATCCTGCCAAGGACGTGCGTGTTGCTGTTGGAGATCGCATCGGTCTGCGAGACCGGCTGGTTCGCGATCTGGTTATCGGGCTGGCCGCGCCTGCAATTCTTGTCATTCCCCTGCTGGGCCTTCTGATATGGCTCAGCTTGCGTGCGGGACTCAAACCGCTCAACGCGATCGCGGGCGAGATCGCCGCACGCGATGGCGATGATATGAGGCCTGTTGCAGCGCAGGCTGCTCCTCTGGAGATTCGGCCGCTGATCGCAGCGCTCAACGGCTTGTTCGACAAGGTCTCGGTCGCGCGGCGTCACGAACGGGACATTACCGCGTTCGCAGCACATGAATTGCGGACCCCGCTGGCGGGCCTGAAAACACAGGCGCAGATCGCATTGGCAGCGACGGATGATGCCGTGCGCAATGGCGCGCTGCGCCAGATTCTTGTTTCCGTTGATCGAACAAGCCGTCTCGCGCGACAACTGCTCGCGCTGGCGAAACTGGAAGCCCGGCAAAAATCTTCGACGGCAGGGACCGTCAATGTGGGAAGTGTCCTGCGCGATGCGATGTCCGTTGTTCAAACGCCTGATGGTGTCGCCGTCGAAGCCGACCCGGATCTCGACAAACTGAATGTTGCCGGGGAGGCCGAGACCCTCCAGCTCATCTTGCGCAATCTGCACGAGAATGCGGTTGCGCACATGCGCGGACCTGGCCGTGTGGCGTGGCGCGTTCTGCCTGACAAAAATGGAATAAGTGTCGAGGATGATGGTCCAGGTATTCCCGACGACGAACTTCCGCTCGTGACACAGCGATTCTATCGCGGGCGAACACGGAGTTTGTCCGGGACGGGCCTCGGCCTGACGATCGCGCAAATGGCGGCTGAGCGGTTGGGTATCCGCCTCGTGCTTGTGAACCGCGAGGGCGGCCTCGGCCTTCGTGGTGCGCTGATCTGGGCACAACCTCCGAAAGATCGGCGTAAGTCGCCTGAATCCTGAATCCTCGGAGGCTTCCTTAATGTTCAGTCCTGGGATCACGTGGAGGGGGTCGCCCCTCAATCGGCCTGGCTTCTGCGCCAATGTGATGCATCTGCAATTTTTGGATTCATGCGCTGCAGCGCAAGTCACACCGCCCTCTCGCTCGGATCAATCAGTCTTCATCAATCGATCTTGGCTCTACTGTTGTGGTGTCTGAGCGTAGGTCGGAGTATTCACGAACTCCGCCGGGACCTCCCACATGGTCGCGCCGTACCAGACCGTCCACGCCACAATGAACAGCGACATGACCCAGACCCACGTCGGTATATGCGAACGCGCTTCGGCGCGACGCGGATCAAACGGATCATCAGCGCTGAAAGCATCGACGGTGAAATTGATTTCGCCACGTCGTGTCGAATTGGCTCGCAAGCCCGAGAGTACGATGCCCGGGCCATTATGGACCGAGAAGGGCACTTCCTCATAACCTTCGCGTCCAGTTTCGTCGTGAGCCCGCACGACCAATCGATGCGGTCCATCATCCAGACCAAGCGTATCGATTCTGACGCTGGCGGGCAGCAATTCGTCGATCACGGGTTGATCGTTGTTGTCCAGATAGATTCGAACGCGTGGGGTAGCCATGGTGCGCCTCTCGATGTCGTAAATGGTAAGTCCCACTCCTGTCAGCGGTCGTTGCGGAGGATCTGGCGCTTGACGTGGTTGAGATCGTGTTCACCTGGGCTAAAGAGCATCCAGAACATCGCGATAAAGCAGGCGATAGTAACAACGCCGCCGATGCCGACCACGGCAACAACGCCCCAGAATGGTCCCATCATGTGATCGTGCATCATCATCGTTTCGCCTCCTATTTCCCCGCTCCTTTTGCACGAACCGCAGCAACATCCGCAGCCGTGACAGGCTTGCCGTGGTTGCCCCATGAGCTGCGCTCGTAGTCGATAATGTCAGCAATATCCTTGTCGCTGAACTGATCGCCCCAGGCCGGCATCGGACTCTCATACTTCACGCCATCGATCGCCTTGCCTTCCAATCCAAACAAAACAACATGCATGTGCTCGGTGGCGTCGGCAGCGTTGACGACCGCATTGCCCTTGAGCGGCGGGAAGGTACCAGCCAGCCCCGAACCATCGGCCTGATGACAGGCGGCACAGTTGTCATCGACGAGTTGCTTTCCATGAGCAATGTCTGCGCCGCCCGCCGGCGCGTGCCCGGCGGCGGCCGGTGCTTGAGCGGCGTGTTCGGGTTGTGGTGATGCCGCGGCGGGTTGCGCAGCGGTCTTGCCACCAGGCAGCGGAGCCTGCTTGAGCGACATCAGATAGGTGACAAGTACTTCGGCCTCATGGCTCGGGATGACAACACCGGAGGCTGGCGCAAATCCCTTTGGCAACGGAACAGCGGTCACCCCGGCTGGCGCCTTGTCCACAACTCGAAACATCCATGCAAAAGACGGCATGATCGATTCCGGCACGACGGCGCGCGGGTTATAGAGGTGGATATACTGCCAGATGGCGCTGCCGCGACGCTTGGCGACATTGGTCAGGTCCGGTCCGGTTCGTTCCGAACCAAGCAACTCCGGCGTTTGATAGACGAAGTCACCCGCCGTTGACGGACGGCCGAATGCCGCGTCTTCCGCAAGCGGACGAACCTGCTGAGTGTGACAGTAGCTGCAGCCGTTGGCGACATAAACTTCGCGGCCCTCTGCCTCGACTGCGGCTAACGGTTTGACGTTGGGACCAGGGGGAGTTCGGGACAATGTCAATCCCGGTAATACTGCCATCAGCATAGCCAGTACGAAGTACACAAGTGTTGAACCCCCAGCGATGAGAAGCAGCTTCTTCATCACGCAGCCTCCATCGTCGCCGGTGACGTGACAGCAACCGGCGTGGCGCTAGGCCCTACCGTCATCCGCCAGACGTTCCAGGCGAAAACAATATGGCTAAGGAACATGAGAATGCCGCCAACGCCGCGCCAGACATAGAATGGCCCGATGTCGATTACGGACTGGATAAATGGCTTGCCCTGCACCCAGTCCAATCCCTGAATGGTGCCGCCGATCGACATCGCAATCACGTAGATGAAGCTGCCGACCACCGCGAGCCAGAAATGCAATGCCATGCCCAGCCGGCCGGCATGTTTCTCAGTCGCAGCCGGCAGCAGGGCATAGATGCCGCCCCAGATTGCAAAAGTAACGAAACCGTACATCGTAAGATGGGAATGCCCCACCGTGAAGCTCGTCAGGTGCCAGACCTCCTGCAGCGAGCGGAAGGCCTCGACCGTGCCTTGTGTGGAGCCGACGAGATAGCCAACCACACCTATGAAGATGAAAGCCAACGGATAGGAATGCATCATCTCGCCGAACCGCCCCCGCATCGTCAGCAGGAAGTTCGCACTGCCGCCAAGCACCGGAACCAGCATCGCGACAGAGAAGACGATCGCAATCGTCTGCAGCCACCATGGCAGCGGGCTGAACAGGAAATGATGCGAACCGATAATCGGATAGAAGACGAGATTGGTCCAGAAAGCCAGGATGCCGAGAGCATAAGAATAGATCGGCCGGCTAAGCAGTTTCGGCAAGGCGTAATAGAAGATGCCCAGCGCGAGTGGGGTGAACCACATGCCGACCGCGTTATGCATGTAGTAACCAGACACGGCGACCTGGCCAAGCCCGTATTGGTACCACGGCAGAACACCGACTGTGGCAATGATGATTGTCCACAGCACGCCGCCCATGGTGTACCAGTTCGAAAGATAGATATCGTCCGTGCTTCGCCGCGCTACGGTCGCCAGCAGGTTGACAGCGGTCACCACGAGCGCGGCAACGAAGACAAGCCGGACCGGCCACGGCCACTCGCGATATTCGAGGTCGCCGGAATTATAGCCAAGATCAAGAGCGATTGTGCCAAGTGCTGCGGCGATGTTGAACAGCCACAGTCCGATCCACCCCAGCCGGATGCTGTAAAGTTGCGTTCGGCAGCTGCGTGCCGCAACGTAGTAAGCCAGCCCGACGAGCGCGATGCTGGCCCATCCGTAGAACGTGGCGTTGGTGTGGATCGGTCTCAAGCGGCCGAAGGTCAGCCACGCGCCGCCGCCAAAGTCCGGAGCGCCAAATTTGTAGGCCAGGACAATGGCCACGAAGGTCGCGAAAACGAGCCAGAATGTTGCGGAGATGGTGTAACCGGCAAACAGCTCCACCAGCGAGGAGTTGTCGGTCTCAGCCGAGGCATCGCCTCTGCTAGCGGAATGAGGCATGAGATAACCGTCCTGTAAAGATGGCTCTAAAGTACTTGTTTAAGAGTCCACGTCATCAACGGGTACCAAAAAAGCGAGCGCTGCGATCAGGCGTGGATCACGTTTGTATGATTGGAGTTCTTTCGCTGCGGACAACACAACCCTTCACTGCGAACAGCAGTCGCAGTGTGTGCACTCCGCAGCGAGGTCTTCGTATCTTTCTATTTCACCTCTTTGAACAGCCCTTGCATCGTGCTCTCGGCCTTGGGGGGCAGCTTCACCTTCTTCGCAGCATCCAGATTGGAGGGATTGTCTCCGACCTCGATCAACCCGACCATGCCCAATCCAAAATGCGGCAAGCATCTGTAGCCATAGACCCCAGGCGTGCTGAATTTGACCGTGATCTGTTGATTGATCTCGCCTTTCCAGGGCTGAGCTCCGTCAGGGATCATGCCCTGAATGCTATCTGAACTGTGGCCTTTGTCCGTTGGTACGAACGTCACCGTGTCATTCGGCGCAATTTTCAGAAATGCCGGATCGAACACCATCGCTTTTCCATCTGGTCCTTTGTTCAGCATCTTAACCTGATGATCAGCGGCGAATGCCGTAAGTGGTGCACTACAGATCAGAGCCATTGCCATTGCAGCAACAGTAAGTTGTTTGAGGGACATTGTATTTCTCGATCTCGTTGTTTGCCGGCGTCGGAAACAGCATGCGTTCTGGCGCAACAGGACTCGGCAACCGGCACGTTCAGGATGCCCCTCGCGGCGTTAACTCTCGTTGCCGCGTGAAGTTCCGGCGCTGACGCCTGAGTGTTTGATCGAGGTCTCGATGGCGTTGCTGTTCGTCAGCAAGCGAAGGACCACTGTGAACGCTCCGCCAGCGACGAGTCAGTTCGTGAACGTCGCCGGCTTTCGCCCTTTCAGGCGGCGCGTACCGTCTTCAGGAAACGATCAACTTCCAGCTTGAGACGATTGCTTTCGCCAGACAGGGATTGCGCCGACGACAGCACCTGCGACGATGCCGAACTCGTTTCATTCGCGCCCTTGTTCACTTCGGTGATATTGCTGGCGACCTCGCTGGTGGATTTCGCCGCGCCTTGAACGCTGCGGACAATCTCCTGGATGGCGCTGCCCTGCTGCCCGACTGAAGCGGCGATTACCGAGGCAATTTCTGAAATGCGGCTGATGGTGGCGCTGATCTGCTTGATCGCTGCGACCGACTCTTGTGTTGCCACCTGCATGCCCGCGATCTGGGAGCTGATCTCGTTGGTCGCCTTGCTGGTCTGGGTTGCCAGCGACTTCACTTCCTGCGCGACAACGGCAAACCCCTTGCCGGATTCGCCGGCGCGCGCGGCCTCGATGGTCGCATTCAACGCCAGCAAGTTGGTCTGCTCCGCGATGGACGTAATCAGGTTGATGACATCGCCGATCCGTGTCGCCGCCTTGGACAATTCATTGATGCGGCCGTCGGTCATTTCGGCCTGATGCACCGCGTCGGAGGCTATGCGGTTGGATTCCTGCACCTGGCGATTGATCTCGGCGACGGAAGCGGTCATTTCCTCGGTGGCGGCGGCGACCGAATCCACGTTTTTCGAAGCGTCGCCCGACGCGGTTTCCACCATTGCAGACAATTGCTGTGTCTCCGCTGCGGTGGAGGTCAGCGTCCTCGCCGAAGCCTCGAGTTCGGTGGAAGCTGACGAGACCGTTTGCACGATCTCGCCGACCGCAGCGTGGAATTCGTCAGCAAGCTGGTTCATCTCGCTCCGGCGTTGAGCCACAAGGTGTTTCTCGCCTTCGATGCGCTCGGCACGCAAGCGGTTGGACTCCGCCATGTTGTCCTTGAACACCTGAAGCGCTTCGCCCATTGCAGCGATTTCATCCGAGCCCTTGGTGGCCACTTCGACCGCGAGGTCCCCTGCCGCGAGCGCCTTCATGCTGGTCTGCAGTCCCACAAGACGGCGCACCACACCACGGCTGACATAAAACCAGACGATCAGCAGCGCCGCGAGGAGACTCGCAAGGGCGATCGCGATCAACGCCACCCTGCCTCTGCGGATTTCCGCCTGCGAGGCTTGCACTGCGTCCGTGGCCGCACTCTCGCTGCGCTGGCTGAGCTCGTCCACTTCCTTTGCAAAATCGGTTGCGAGCCCGCGGTTCTTCGCCACCACGTCTACACCGGCCTTGGTTGCAGCAATTTCCTTCTGCTTCAGATCGAAGATATTGTTCTGGCCACGGCCGAGGGCGACCAGTTGCTCAACGAGCCTGGTTGTTTCGGGGTCTTTGAGAACCGCGGCGGCCTTGTTGATGTGATTGGCGACGGTGGCGAAGCGGTCCTTGACCGGGGGAAGCAGATCGGCAGATGCGAGATCAGCTGCCTCCACAAGGATACCAAGCATAAGATTGGATTCGGCACGTAGCGCCAATACGGCCTGCAACGCACTGAGTTCGTTGTCGGCTAGTCCCATCAGTGTTGTGTGAATTGTTGTTGGATCGGGCTCGTCAGCCGCCTTTTCCAGCGCCATGGTGAGCGCGAAAGCGACGTCATCCGCGATCGGGATCAGCCTTTCGGCGAGTTTCTGGTGCGTCTTGCGCAGGTTGGCGATCAGGGCATGCCGTGTTTCGGCGATCGACTGACGCTCGGTAACGGATTTCTCCAGCCGCGTCAGATTCTCAAGAATACGCCCGGCGGTGTCATTGAGCTTGGCCGCGTCCTCGGCGCCAAGCGAGCCGAGAGCCTGTTTCATTTCCGCGTGGGCTGTGGCGAGGGCCTTGAGGGCATCGCTGCGCTCGGCGTTGTTCGCCGCAGCAAGCAGGCTCGGCGCGGCCGCGCCGACATCACCGGCTGCCTTGGTAACGTTGGAAGATCGCTCCAGTCCGGGCAGGCTGCGTTCGGCGATCACGCCGAGAGAGTTGCCGAGGCTGACATAGGAGAAGATCGCGTTCAGGCTTGCGATCACGGTCAATGCCGCAACCAATCCGAACGCCATGAACAGGCGGCCTCGCAAACCAAAATGCAATTTCGACAGTACGGCTTTCATCGTATCCCCCGAAGCTCGTGCCTTATCCATTGTTGCCGTCTTGACTGAAGCGCTCGCCGTCAGATTCCGGCTTTCTGCAAGCGGTCGACCGCCTTCAGGCTGCTGTCAGCCTGAATCACCGTCAGGAAGACCTGATCGGAGCCGCGATTGCTGGTGGGGCTGTAGGATAGCTTCATGCCGCCGACATCGATCGGGCTTGCTTTCTGCACCGCCTCGATCAATCCCTTGCGCGTCGGCGTACCATCGATCTTCTCAAGTCCGGCGATCAATGTGCGGCCAACCAGATATCCTTCAAGTGACACGAAGCCGGGCTTGGCATCCGGTGCTACCGACTTTAAGGCTGCCTGATAGCGGCCAACCACAGGGATCTTGTTGTCCAGCGGGAACGGCACCACCTGCGTCACGACCACGCCCGCGCCATTGGAGCCAAGCTCGTTGGCAAGAGCGTCGGAGCCGACGAAGGAGACATTGACGAAGGTCGGGTCGAACTTGATCTCGCGCGCCAGCTTGATGAATGCCGCCGCCGGCTTGTAGGAGCTGATCATCACCACGGCTTCGGGCCTGGCTTTTCGCACCGCGAGCAACGCGCCCTTGATCGCTACCGTATTGCGTTCGTAGGTTCCCTCACCGGCGAGCTTCATGTTGCGCTTTTCCAGCGCGCGCTGCAGTCCGGCGAGACCGGCCTGCCCATAGCCGTCATCCTGATACATGATGCCGATACGGGTGTAGCCGAGATCCTTGGTGAGATGTTCGACCATCGCCTCGGTCTCCTGATAGTAGGAGGCGCGGACGTTCATCACCAATGGCTTATAAGGCTCGCGGAGAAATTCGACGCCGGAGAATGCGCCGATCACCGGGACGCCGGCATTGGTCGCAATCGGCAAGATCGCAGCAGCGGTCGGTGTGCCGACCGTGCCGATAATCGCGAACACCTTGTCCTCGTCCAGCAGCTTCTTGACCACCCCGATCGAGCGCGTCGGCTCATAGCCATCGTCGGCGCTCTTGAGCTCGAGCTTGCGGCCTTTGATGCCCCCGGTCCTGTTGGCCTCGGCGAATGCCGCTTCGAGGCCCAGCTTCATGCCCTGTCCCAAGGCCGCCGCCGGACCGGTCAACGCGGCTGCCTGGCCAAGTACGATCTTGTCCGCCGAGACACCATTCTCGGCATGGGCAGCGGGGAGGGCGGCAATCAACCCAGCGAGCATAACTGGAGCCATTTTCAACGGGCGCATGGGAAAATATCCTTGAATTTCAATTCGCAGTGCCGATGCGGAAAAATCGGCGAAACCTGTCAAACACCTCGCGGTGCGAGGAATCAGCCCCGATTGCATACAATCCGCTAAAAACATCTATTTTGATTTAATCTTTAAGACCCAAGCGTGAGGGATGATCCCATTTCATCCTGCGCTGACGCCGTTTATCGCCTCGCACGTGAGCCTGCTCTGGGAAGGCAGCATCCTGTCGCTGACCGGAGGCGGAAGGAGGCATCCCGGCCAGCTAGCAGCCCGTGGCCATGACGTGATGGCCGTGTTGAGATAAGGTATGGACCATCGGTCCACGCCAATGCGCGTGTATTTCTGTATGGAAGGAGAGATTTTCATGCGCAGGTTACTGACGGTTCTCGCCGCGCTCGCGACGCTCAGTCTGACCAATTGCGGTTACAACGCGATCCAGCAGAACGACGAGCAGGTGAAGTCTGCCTGGTCGGAGGTGGTGAACCAGTATCAGCGTCGCGCAGATCTCGTCCCCAACCTCGTCAATTCGGTGAAGGGCTTTGCGCAGCAGGAAAAGGACGTGCTGCTCGGCGTCACCAATGCGCGCGCCAGGGTTGGCAGCGTGCAGGCAGGCCCCGATGTCGTCAACGATCCGGCGGCGCTGCAGAAATTCCAGGCGGCGCAGGGCGAACTGTCCAGCGCGCTGTCGCGTCTGCTCGTCGTCACCGAAAACTATCCGCAGCTCAAGTCCGACCAGTTGTTTCGCGATTTGATGGCGCAGCTGGAGGGCACCGAGAACCGCATCACGGTGGCGCGCAACCGTTACATCAAGGCGGTGCAGGACTATAACACCAACATCCGCACCTTCCCGAACAACCTGACCGCGATGGCGTTCGGCTACAAGACCAAGGCGAATTTTACCGTCGATAATGAAAAAGAGATCTCGATCGCGCCGAAGGTCGATTTCAACGCACCTGCACCCTCCCCTGCACCGGCGCCCGCCAAGTAGCGGGGTGATCTGCGAGGCGCGTCGATGAAGATCGCGAGGCAACTCGTTCTTGCGTTCCTGCTGTGCTGGGCGACGGTCGCCGTGGCGGATGTCGCGGTGCCGCAGCTGACGGCTCGCGTCACTGATCTAACCGGCACGCTCAGCGCCGCCGATATCTCGAACCTCGACCAGAAACTTGCCGCGTTCGAGGCCCGCAAGGGCAGCCAGATCGCGGTGCTGATCGTGCCGACGACACAGCCGGAAGATATTGCGCAATATTCCATCCGTGTCGTCGAGCAATGGAAGCTCGGACGCAAGGGCATCGACGATGGTGTACTGCTGCTGGTCGCCAAGGACGATCGCCGCCTGCGTATCGAAGTCGGCTATGGTCTCGAAGGCGCGTTGCCTGACGTCACTGCTAATCGCATCATCAACGAAATCATCACCCCGAAATTCAAGCAGGGTGATTTCGCCGGCGGCATTGATGCCGGTGTCGACCGGATCATCAAGACGCTCGACGGCGAGCCGCTGCCTGCACCGAAACCGCGGAATGATGTCAGCCAGGGCAATTGGGACGAGATCGGCCAGGCGTTTCCGGTCTTTCTGGTGTTGACCATCGTAATCGGAGGGATTCTGCGTCAGGTCTTTGGCCGGTTTCCGGGCTCGCTGTTGACGGGCGGCGGCGTCGCGGTCGTGGCCTGGCTGTTCATGGGAATTTGGGCTGTCGCGCTTCTCGCCGGTGGTATTGCGTTCTTTTTCACGCTGATCGGCGATGCGATGTTTTTATCCGGCGGCGGCGGTTATGGCGGCGGCCGCGGCGGATCGGGCTGGAGTGGTGGATCGGGCGGCGGGTTCAGCGGAGGCGGCGGCAGTTTCGGCGGCGGCGGCGCATCGGGAAGCTGGTAGCGGGAACAGCGATGACGATGAACATCAAGCGATTGGGCAAGCATCTTCTCGGCAATCGCACGCGTGTGCGCAAGGCGTTCCCGCCGCAGGCATTGAAGCGCATTGAGGATGCGATCAAGGCCAGCGAAGCGCGCCATGCCGGCCAGATACGTTTCGTCGTTGAAGGCGCGCTCGATGGTCGCCCGCTGCTGGCGGGGCAATCGGCACGGGAGCGCGCGCTCGACCTGTTTGCGCATTTGCGTATCTGGGACACCGAACACAATTCGGGCGTACTGATCTATCTGCTGCTGGCGGATCGCGATGTCGAGATTGTCGCCGATCGCGGTATCGATGCAAAGGTTGGTGCGGAGCGCTGGCGTGAGGTTTGCTCCATCATGGAGACTGCGTTTCGGCAAGGTCATTTCGAGCAGGGCGTGTTGTCCGGGATCGAGCGGATCACGACGGAGCTTGCGACACATTTTCCGGCGCGCGGCGTACATCGCAATGAATTACCAGATCCGCCGGTGGTTCTTTGATGCATCAGTGCAGGGAAAATGTGCGCGCGTGACGGTAAGGCGGCTGCGACGCCTTGGCGGCTCGCTTTTGCTCGATTAGTTTCGTGATGTTGGTTGGTGTCGAGCAGGATCGTTATGTCACGCAGGTTATCTTTTCGCAGCGCGCTTCTGGCGATGCTTGCGATGTCGCCGGTTCCAGGCCTTGCAATGGAACTGACCCCGCCACAAGCCGATCTATATTCTTCGGTCTCGATCAATCCGCCGTCAAAGAGTGAGATGACGGTGTGCTACGGTTTTGTGTGCCGTCGCCGGGCAACTCTGGTTTTCTCCGACGCCGATCACCGGACGCTGACGCAGATTCTGTTGGCGGGAAAGATAAATGCAGCAGCCGAGCGGGCGGCGCTCCAGAAAGCCGTCGTCTGGTTCGATCGTCGCATGGGACCAGTGATCGGCACCACCAAGCGGGTCGCCAAGGCCGATATTCGGGCGGGCTCGGATGCCACCAATTTCGATTGTTTTGACACCACCCGCGACACCACCAGCCTGCTGCTGGTGTTGCAGGAGTGGGGCCTTCTGAAATTCCACACCGTTGGCAATCCGCGCTATCGCGGCAATCCGTTCGCGCTGCAGACACCCCACAACACGGCGGTCGTGGTCGACAAGGCGACCGGCGTTGAATGGGTGGTCGATCTGTGGCCGAAGAAATACGCCGAGGCTCCCGATGTCATGCCAGTCGAGCGCTGGTTGAAGGAAGACTGAGCGTCGTCCGACGCCGTGGCTCCTTATGGTTAACCTTCCGTTAGCGAATTGCATCGCATCTTTTACGGAAGGAGAGAGCCATGTCTTCCAGCCGTACTTCCTTGGATAATGATTCCTGTCCCGTCGGGGACGAACTGCTCGGCAGCCTCTATCGCGCGAGCGAACACGGCCTGGCCCAGTTGGTCGAGACGGTGTCGGGCGATGTGCGAGCGATGCTGGCGTTGTTCTGCTATCGCCGGGCCCATCTGCATTCGATGAGCCTTGCGATCGCGGCGACATGCAGCGAGCAGGATTTGAAAGAACAGGGCGGGGCTGTTGGAGCGACATTGTTTGCGATGTCGCGCGCGGCGCCTCCCGAAGATGCGGTTTCTGTCTCAAGCGGACGCCGCGCCATCACGCTGTCGACCAAGCCACTGCGAGCCATCCCGGAAATGGCCGACGATGATATCGAGCGGCTCAGCGTCTGATCGATGTCAGGCTGCGTTGGCCGGGCGCGTGTCGCGCCGGGATTGCGCTTGCCGCGAGAGGCAAGCCTTCATCCATCAGCGCCTTAGTCGACCAGAATGACCCGGATGTCGTTGACATTGGTGAGCGTCGGTCCAGTCAGCACAAGATCGCCGGTCTTCTCGAAAAACGTTGTGGCGTCGTTGTTGTCGAGATAGGCGACCGGGTCGAGCTTCAACTCCCGCATTTTTGCAAACGTCGCCTCGTCGGCCATCGCACCGGCCGGGTCAGTCGGTGAACCGCCGCCGCCATCGGCGCCGTCGGTATCAGCGGCGAGAATGGAAATGCCCTTGGTGTCGGCCAGTACCGCGGCTGCGGCCAGAACGTATTCCTGGTTCGGGCCACCGCGCCCGTTGCCGCGCACGATCACGGTGAGTTCACCGCCCGACATGATGGCCGCGCGCTTGCCCTTGGCGCGGGCATCCAGCGCGAGCCTGGCGTGCTCGGCGGCTACTTTGCGCGCTTCGCCTTCAAGGTCTGCGCCAAGGTCGATGATTTCATATCCGGCCTGGGCAGCGACGCGCAGCGCGGCGTCGAGTGAATCTCGCGGCTTGGCGACAATGTCGAAGCGCGCGCGCTCGAAGACCTTATCGCCGGGCTTGACGCTTTCGTTGCGCGAATCGGCCAGCGCCGCGCGCACCGCATCGTCCACCTGTAGTTTGTATCGCTCGACGATGGCACGGGCGTCCTGCAGCGTCGAGGGGTCGGGAACAGTCGGGCCGGATGCGATTACGGCCGGGTCGTCATGCGGCACGTCCGAGATGGCGAGCGTCACCAGTTGGGCGGGATAGGCAGCGCGGGCGAGCCGCCCACCCTTGATGCGCGACAGATGCTTGCGCACGGTATTCATTTCAGAAATCGGTGCGCCCGAGCGCAATAGGCTTTTATTGACCTGCTGCTTTTGCGCGTAAGAGACACCTTCGGCGGGTGCAATCCAGTTAGCGGAGCCGCCGCCCGAGATCAGGGCCAGCACGAGGTCGTCCGCTCCGGCTTCGGTGGCCAGGGTGAGGGCCTTCTCGGCCCCGCGCACGCTGGCTTCGTCCGGGACCGGATGGCCTGCTTCGATCACCTCGATCTGGCGGGTCGGCACGGCATGGCCGTGCCGGGTGGTTGCCACGCCCGAGATCCGGTCCGCACTCAAGCCGGCATCGTCCATGTAATGACGCTCGGCGGCGGCAGCCATCGCGGCGGCAGCCTTGCCGGCAGCAACGATGAAAATCCGCCCCGACGGCGGGCCGGGCAAATACCGGCGCAGCATTTTGTCCGGATGGGCAGCGCCCACGGCAGCATCAAAAATGGCACGAAGCAGGGAGCGGCGATCGGTCATTAGATACCTTTATCTGATTTCGGCTCCCATAAACAAATCCCGCTTGCCGGGACGGAGCCGAAGGTCAGCGCCGGAATAAGGAAAACCGGAACGGATTACAACCTTTGGACTATCCTGGAACCCGGTGTGGCTAACGCCGGGTAGCTGGTCATGGTTTTTAGTCAGTGAAGCGTGCAACATCACCACGGGCGTAAATCGGCGCCTGTCTGACAAGGGGGAGTTGCATGCCGGAGGCCGTCATCGTTTCCACAGCCCGGACGCCCATCGGCAAAGCCTACCGCGGGGCACTGAACGCGACCGAAGGCGCGACCCTCTTTGCCCATGCCATCAAGGCGGCCGTCGCGCGCACCGCGCTTGATCCCTCCGAGGTCGAAGATGTCGTGATGGGCGCTGCCCTCCAGCAAGGGGCGACCTTCGGCAATATCGCGCGCAAGGCGCTGTTGCGGGCGGGCCTCCCGGTGGGTGTCGCCGGGACCAGCGTCGATCGTCAGTGCGCGTCGGGCCTGCAGGCCATCGCCAATGCTGCGCGCTCGGTGCTGTTCGACGGCGTCGAGATCGCGGTCGGTGGCGGCGGCGAATCGATCAGCCTCGTGCAGAACGACAAGATGAATATGTTTCATGCCGTCGATCCGGCGCTGAAAGCGATCAAGCCGGACATCTACATGTCGATGCTCGATACCGCCGAGGTGGTGGCGAAGCGCTATGGCATTTCGCGCGAACGGCAGGACGAATACGCGCTCGAGAGCCAGCGCCGGATCGCCGCCGCGCAAGCGGCAGGCAGGTTCAATGATGAGATCGCGCCAATCGCGACCAGCATGAGTGTGCTCGACAAGGCGAGTGGTGAAGTGTCGTTCAAGGACGTGACACTGTCGCAGGATGAGGGGCCGCGGCCCGACACCAGCGCGGAAGGTCTTGCCGCGCTGAAACCGGTGATGGGCGAGGGCTTCAGCATTACCGCCGGCAACGCCAGCCAGTTGTCGGACGGCGCGAGCGCCATGGTCGTCATGAGTGACAAGACGGCGGCGCAGAAAAATCTCAAGCCGCTTGGAATCTTCCGCGGCATGGTGTCGGCCGGTTGCGAGCCCGACGAGATGGGCATCGGCCCGGTATTCGCGGTGCCGCGCCTTTTGAAGCGCCACGGGTTGAGCGTTGATGACATCGATCTGTGGGAATTGAACGAGGCTTTTGCCGTACAAGTGATCTATTGCCGCGACAGGCTCGGTCTCGATCCGCAAAAGCTCAACGTCAACGGCGGCGCGATCGCCGTCGGTCATCCTTACGGTATGACCGGTGCACGGCTCGCGGGCCATGTGCTGATTGAAGGTCGGCGGCGCAAGGCGAAATACGCCGTCGTAACGATGTGCGTTGGCGGCGGCATGGGTTCGGCCGGGTTGTTCGAGATCGTGCATTAGGCATCCGCGATGGCGTATCTGCTTGCCATCGATCAGGGCACGACATCCTCCCGCGCGATGCTGTTTCGCGGCGACCTTTCCGTCGCGGCGAGGGTGCAGCAGGAATTCCCACAGCACTTTCCGGCATCGGGCTGGGTCGAGCACGAGCCGGAAGACATCTGGACCAGCACGCTCGCCACCTGCCGCGCCGCGATGCGCGAAGGTGGCGTCAATGCGCGCGATATCGCGGCGATCGGCATTTCCAACCAGCGCGAAACGGTGCTGGTGTGGGAGCGTACCACGGGCAAGGCGATCCACCGCGCCATCGTCTGGCAGGATCGGCGCACGGCCGATGTCTGCGCGCGGTTGCAGGCGGAAGGGTACGAGGCGCTGATCTCCGCCAAAACCGGATTGATCGCGGATCCTTATTTCTCCGGCACCAAGATCGCATGGATCCTCGATTCCGTTCCTGGTGCCCGAGAACGTGCCGTGCGTGGCGAACTGCTGTTCGGCACGGTCGATTGCTACCTGCTCTGGCGGCTTACGGGCGGTGTGGTCCATGCGACCGACGCCACCAATGCCTCGCGCACGCTGCTGTTCAATATCCACACCGGCGCGTGGGACGACGATCTGCTCAATCTGTTGCGGGTGCCGCGCGTGATGCTGCCGCAGGTTCGCGACTGCACGGCGGATTTCGGTACGACGCTGCCTGATCTGTTCGGCGGCCCGATTGCCATTCGCGGCATCGCGGGCGATCAGCAGGCGGCGACGATCGGCCAGGCCTGTTTCGCGCCAGGCATGATGAAAGCGACTTACGGCACCGGCTGCTTCGCTTTGCTCAACACCGGTGAAACGTCGGTGGCGTCAAAAAACAAGCTGCTGACGACCATCGCCTATCAATTGAACGGCCGGCGAACCTATGCCCTCGAAGGCTCGATCTTTGTTGCCGGCTCCGCCGTACAATGGCTGCGTGATGGCCTGCATCTCATCAAGACGGCGCGCGACAGCGACGACCTCGCGGCGAAGGCGGACGAGACGCAATCGGTCTATCTGATCCCGGCCTTCGTCGGGCTCGGTGCGCCATACTGGAATCCGCGCGCGCGGGGCGCGCTGTTTGGGCTGACGCGCAATACAGGCCCTGCCGAACTCGCGCATGCAGCGCTGGAAAGCGTCTGCTACCAGACGCGCGATCTGTGGGAGGCGATGTGCGCCGACTGGCCGGATCTTGCCTCGAAAGATGTTTCACTTCGCGTCGATGGCGGCATGTCGATCTCGGACTGGACCATGCAGCGCCTTGCTGACATCCTGAATGCAACGGTTGACCGTCCTGTTATTCTTGAGACGACAGCGCTGGGCGCAGCCTATCTAGCGGGCCTCGCGGCGGATGTCTGCCCGCCGCCCGAGACGTTTGCCACGCAATGGCAGCTCGATTATCGCTTCACACCTGCGATGAACGACGCAATACGCGCACAGAAACTGCGCGGCTGGTCACAGGCTGTAAAAGGCTTGCTGGCGGGCGTCGCCGAAAATTGAATTCCATCCGGGCGGAATGACAATGAGGACCCATTGCCATTCCGTCTCTACAGATTGCCTTACTGGCAGATGGTGTGTTCGCCGTTCGGCAGTTTCGTTACAGTGCCGGGACGGCAGGTAAAGCCGTTACGGGCATCGTAGCTGGACGATCCCGGAATGGCGACGCCGTTATAGCTGTAGGTGCCGAAATCCTCGTCCGCGAACGCGTAAGTATCGCCATAGGGATAACTGCTGCCATAATGTGAACGATAGGCGACATCGCCGTATGGTCGTTCATAGCGTCCATAGTACCCATACTGGCCACGGAAAGGCGCGGTCGCAATTGCATCGGCCGCGCCGACGGCGTCGGATGCAATCATGCCTGCGGTGCTGATCGCGCCGCCAGCGATACCGGCCGCCGTTTCAGCAGGCCAGAAGCCGCTGCGGTGAGTCCAGTTGCTGTTGAGCTGATCGTGCCGCGCAAGCCGATCGTTGGAGCGCATGGTGCGTGCATGGTGCATGCTACGGTGCACCTTGTGCGATTTCACATGATGAACCTGTGAATGATGCGCTTTTGGTTGCGGCTGAGCCGTATCTCGAGCCAGCGCGGGGGTCGCAATGAGCGCAATCGCGGCCGTTGCTGCGAGGAGGGTTGCCTTGGTCACAGTGATCTCCTTTCTTCTGTTATAGAATCCTTTAGAAGGCCGGAGGCAAATTCCGACAAGCACAGCGCCGTCGAATTTCCGGCGCTGTATGGTCAAAACAAATCGGCGGACATGCAGTTCCGCTGTCACCTCTCGTCACACAGACGTGAAAGAACGAAGCCGGATGGATTTTGAAGTTCCATCTGGCCTTCGTTGCAAGGTGATGCTCGGTGAAAGTAAACGATCGGCATGCGCGGATACGATCCGCACATCCGTCTTAGGAAAAGGATGGATCCCCCGGACAAAGGGCGTTCGCACCCGGTTGCAAGGAGCTATGCCCGGCAATCACAGATCGAGACGATCCTTTTGAGCACGCCTAGCTCTGCCGCGCGTCGCTGCGTGATTTCATGTTCAGCCGCATATGGATCGCGCAGCCACAGCCCGGCGGATGCTGGGCCGGAGGAAGGCTGGTGATGTCGTCGTCTGCGGACGCGGGCGGTTGAGGTTCGCCCGCCGGAATGTAGTTCAGCACGGAGGCGAGCGATCGCTCGGTCTCGACAACCGTCGCGCCGATGCGCTCGGCATAATCCTCGACCTGATCGCGCTCGATCTTGCCGACGCCGAAATATTCGCTCTTTGGATGGCTGTAATAAATACCGGATACCGACGAGCCGGGCCACATCGCAAGGCCTTCGGTCAGGGTCACCCCGGCATTGCGCTCGGCGTCGAGCAATTTGAAGATCGTCGTCTTTTCATTATGGTCGGGTTGCGCAGGATAGCCTGGCGCCGGGCGGATGCCCTGATACTTCTCGAGGATCAGATCATCATTCGAGAGCGTCTCGCCGGGGGCGTAACCCCAGAATTCCATGCGCACGCGCTGGTGCATGCGTTCGGCGAAGGCTTCCGCGAGGCGATCCGCCAGCGCCTTGACGATGATCGAGGAATAATCGTCGTTGGCCTTCTTGAAGCGCATCGTGATCGCCTCCTCGCCGATGCCGGCAGTGACGACGAACGCGCCGATGTAATCGGCAACACCGCTGTCCTTCGGCGCGATAAAATCGGCGAGCGCAAGATTGGGCACCCCGGCGCGCCGCTCAAGTTGCTGGCGCAGTGTGTGCAGCGTCGCAAGCGGCTTGGTGCGCGCCTCGTCGCTAAACAGCGTGATGTCGTCACCGTCTGCATTCGCGGGCCAGAAGCCGATCGTGGCGTTGGCGGTGAACCAGTTTTCCTTGATGATGGTGTCCAGCATCTTGCGCGCATCGGTATAGAGCGATTGCGCAACTTCGCCGACGTTCGGGTCCTTCAGAATCGCAGGGAAGCGGCCAGACAATTCCCACGCCTGGAAAAACGGCGTCCAGTCGATGCACTCGGCGAGCTCAGCGAGCGAGTAGTCGGTGAAGGTCTTCAGGCCCAGGAACGACGGCTTCACCGGTGTGCTCTTGCTCCAGTCGATCTTCAGATGATTGGCGCGCGCAGCCTCAAGCGTCAGGCGCTTCTTGTTTTGCTGGGCGCGGAAATGGGCATCTGCAATCTTTGCGTAGTCGGCGCGGACTTCGGCAATATATTCGTCGCGTTTTTCCGCCGAGAGCAGGGAGGAGGCAACGCTGACTGCGCGGCTTGCATCGTTGACGTGCACGACCGCGCCCTTGCGATAGCGCGGATCGATCTTCACGGCGGTGTGGACGCGGCTGGTTGTTGCGCCGCCGATCAGCAACGGAATATCGAAGCCTTCGCGCTCCATTTCAGACGCGACGAACGCCATCTCATCGAGCGACGGCGTAATCAGGCCGGAAAGTCCGATCAGATCGGCGTTTTCTTTCTTTGCGGTTTCGAGAATCTTGGCGGGCGGCACCATCACGCCGAGGTCAACCACTTCGAAATTGTTGCACTGGAGCACAATGCCGACGATGTTCTTGCCGATGTCGTGGACGTCGCCCTTCACGGTGGCCATCACGATCTTGCCTGCGGACGAGCGGTGGCCTTCGGCGAGGCCGGCCGCTTTGTTGCGTTCCTTTTCCTCTTCCATGAAAGGCATCAGATAGGCGACTGCCTGCTTCATGACGCGGGCAGACTTCACCACTTGCGGCAGGAACATCTTGCCGGAGCCGAACAGGTCGCCGACCACATTCATGCCGGCCATCAACGGGCCTTCGATCACGTTAAGCGGCCGCTCCACGGTGAGGCGCGCGGCTTCGGTGTCGGCTTCGATATATTCGGTGATGCCGTTGACCAGCGCGTGAGAGAGCCGCTTCTCGACGCTCCATTCGCGCCAGGCAAGATCCTGTTCCTTGACCTGCTTGCCCTGTCCGCGAAACTTTTCCGCGAGCTGCAACAGCCGCTCGGGCGCGTCGGGATCGCGGTTGAGGATGACGTCCTCGCAGACGTTGCGCAGTTCTGGATCAATGTCGTCATAGATCACCATCTGCCCGGCATTGACGATACCCATGTCCATGCCGGCCGCAATCGCGTGATACAGGAACACCGAATGCATCGCCTCGCGCACCGGCTCGTTGCCGCGGAACGAAAATGACAGGTTCGACACGCCACCCGAAACGTGAACATGCGGCAGGTTCTGCCGGATCCAGCGCGTCGCTTCGATAAAATCAACGCCGTAATTGTTGTGCTCTTCAAGCCCGGTAGCGATCGCGAAGATGTTCGGATCGAAGATGATGTCCTGCGCCGGGAAGCTCAGCCTGGTGGTCAACAGGTCATAGGCGCGTTTGCAGATATCAATCTTGCGCTGATAGGTGTCGGCCTGCCCGATCTCGTCGAACGCCATCACCACGACGGCCGCGCCGTGGCGGCGCGCGATGGCGGCTTCATGGAGGAATTTGTCCTCGCCTTCCTTCATCGAAATCGAGTTGAGGATCGACTTGCCCTGGATGCATTTCAGCCCGGATTCGATCACCTCGAACTTCGAGGAATCCACCATCACCGGCACCTTGGCGATGTCCGGTTCGGAGGCGACGAGATTGAGGAAGTCGATCATCGCCTGCTTGGAATCGAGCAGGCCTTCGTCCATGTTGACATCAATCACCTGCGCGCCATTCTCGACCTGGTCGCGGGCGACCTGAAGGGCGGCGATGTAATTGCCTTCCTTGATGAGCTTGCGGAAGCGGGCCGAGCCGGTGACGTTGGTGCGTTCGCCGACATTGACGAACGGAATGTCGCTGGTCAGCACAAACGGCTCAAGGCCGGACAGTCGCAACCGCGGCTCGATCGCCGGCACGACGCGTGGCTTGTGCGGCGCAACGGCCTGCGCGATCGCCTTGATGTGGTCTGGCGTGGTGCCGCAGCAGCCGCCGACCACGTTGACGAGGCCGTCGCGGGCGAATTCGCCGACAAGGCGCGCCATGTATTCCGGCGTTTCGTCATACTGGCCGAATTCGTTCGGCAGGCCCGCGTTCGGGTAAGCACATACAAGCGCGTCGGCGACGCGGCCGATATCAGCGATGTGGGCACGCAGATCTTCCGCGCCAAGCGCGCAGTTGAAGCCAATGGTAATCGGGTTGGCGTGCTGCACCGAATACCAGAACGCTTCTGGCATCTGGCCCGACAGCAGGCGGCCGGATTTGTCGGTGATGGTGCCGGAAATCATCACCGGCACGTCGATGCCGCGCGCCTCGCAGACCTCGGCGATGGCGTAGAGCGCGGCCTTGGCGTTGAGCGTATCGAAAATGGTTTCGACCAGCAGCAAATCGGCGCCGCCATCGAGCAGGCCGTTGATCTGGTCGGTGTAGGCGATCCGCAGGTCGTCAAAGGTCACCGCGCGATAGCCGGGATTGGCGACGTCCGGCGAGATCGAGGCGGTCCGATTGGTCGGGCCGAGCGCGCCCGCAACAAAACGCGGCTTGCCGTCATCGGCCTCGGCACGATTGGCGGCGTTGCGCGCCAGTCGTGCGCCCTCGCGGTTCAGTTCATAGGCAAGGTCCGACATGTCGTAGTCGGCCTGCGCGATCGAGGTTGAGGAGAAGGTGTTGGTCTCGACGATGTCCGCGCCGGCCTTCAGGTATTCGTAGTGGATGTCCTCGATCGCCTGCGGCTGGGTCAGGATCAAGAGGTCGTTGTTGCCGCGCACGTCGCGGTGAAAATCCTTGAACCGCTCGCCGCGGAAGGCCGCCTCATCGAGTTCAAGCCGCTGGATCATGGTGCCCATGGCGCCATCGAGCACCAGAATGCGTTCGCGGGCGAGGGCGCGGAATTTGTCGGCGATAGAGGAGGTCATTTTACTCACGTCGTTACCTTGCATGCGTCATGTCCGCGACAGGCGTGGGCATGACGGAAGAGAAATATTAGGCCGCTTGCCGTGATCCGTTCGGGCGGATGCCGAGCAGGTGACTGATGGCGAACACGAGGTCCGCGCGGTTCATGGTGTAGAAATGGAAATTCTCGACGCCGTGTTTGGCGAGTTTCTGGACCTGTCCGGCAGCCATGGTGGCGGCAACGAGCTTGCGGGTCTCGGCATCGTCGTCGAGGCCCTCGAATTTTTCCGCCAGCCAGTCCGGCACCGTTGCGCCGGCGCGTGTAGCGAAATTCTTCGCCAGCTTGAAGTTCTGTACCGGCAGGATCCCCGGTACGATCGGAATCGTGATGCCCGCCGCACGCACGCGGTCGAGATAATGGAAGTAGAGATCGTTATCGAAGAAAAACTGGGTGATGGCGCGGTCAGCGCCTGCGTCGACCTTGGCTTTCAGCACGTCGATATCGGCATCGAGGGTGGTGCTTTCGGGATGTTTTTCCGGATAGGCCGAGACCGTGACTTCCATGTCCGGATGGCGGCGCTTGATCGAGGCGACCAGGTCGGCGGAGTTTTGATAGCCATCCGGATGAGCCCGATAGGCTGTGCCAATACCGCCCGAAGGATCGCCGCGCAGCGCCACGATATGGCGCACACCGACCTCATGATAGCGGTCCACCACGTCGTCGATGTCGGCGCGGGTCGCGTCGACACAGGTCAGGTGCGCGGCGGGCGTCAGGCTGGTTTCCTCAAGGATGCGCTTGATCGTCGAATGGGTGCGCTCGCGGGTCGAGCCGCCCGCGCCGTAGGTCACCGAGACGAAATCCGGCGACAGCGGCGCAAGGCGGCTGATGACGCCCCACAGATTCTGCTCCATCTCCTCGGTCTTCGGCGGGAAGAACTCGAACGAGATCGCTGGCCGCTTGACCTGCGTATGGGCAGAAGAATTGGTGTCGCTCATGACGCCTCGGAACAGTCGGCTTGGGATGTGATTGTGGCGCGCGACGACTTCAGTCTACCGCGCAAACGCCAAAGTAGGCCATTAAGGTCCAGTCTGATAGCCCACTGTAAGGTCTACTACAGTGGGAAATTGCCCATAAGGCGAGAAACAATACGAAAAAACCCGGTTTCTGGACGCCGGATGGGCCAAGGCAAGGAGAGCTTTGTATCATCTTCCGGCGAAAAACGTCAGAGAACATCCGTCCAGATCGAACTTTAGCGGGCTTGTCAGGCGTCCTCGCCCACCCGCAACTTGAGTGCGCTGACGCAGGCATTATCTGAGAGCCCATGCCTCCTTTGTCCGTTCTTGATCTTTCTGTCGTCACCACCGGCACCAAACCCGCACAGGCGCTGCGCAACAGCATCGATCTGGCGCAGGAGGCCGACCGGCTGGGCTACACCCGCTACTGGCTGGCCGAACACCACGGGTTGGCGTCGGTCGCAAGCCCCGCGCCCGACATCATGATCGGGCAGATCGCGGCGGCGACGGCGCGCATCCGCGTCGGCTCCGGCGGCGTGATGTTGCCAAACCATGCGCCGCTTGTGGTGGCCGAGCGCTTCAAGATGCTGGAGGCGCTGTTTCCCGGCCGCATCGATCTGGGCTTGGGTCGCGCGCCGGGCACCGATGGCGTGACTGCCTATGCATTGCGCAACCGCCTGGAAGCGCGACCCGGTGATGATTTTCTCGAGCGGTTGCAGGAATTGATGCTGTGGGAGACGCGCGAATTCCCGGCCGATCATCCCTTCAACAAGGTCGTCGCGATGCCGGAGGACACGCCGCTGCCGCCTTTGTGGCTGCTCGGCTCCAGCGATTATAGTGCGCAACTGGCGGCGCAGGCCGGCATGGGCTTTGCGTTCGCGCATCATTTCGCATCGTTCGATGCAGTTGCGGCGCTTACCCATTATCGGGCGCATTTTCGCCCCTCGCGCTGGCGGCAGACGCCGTACGGCATTCTCGCGGTTGCCGTTGTCGCGGCACCGACTGATGCGGAAGCCGAGGAATTGGCGATGTCGATGGACCTCAACCGCCTGCAGCGCGAGCACGGCGCCTATCTGCCGATTCCGAGTGTCGCGGAGGCGAAAGCCTATCCGTATTCGGAAGCTGACCGCGCGATCCTCAAGCGCAATCGCGCCAAGCTGTTCGTAGGCTCACCCGCGACAATCCTGGAGCGGCTGACGCCGTTGATCGAGGCGAGCCAGGCCGATGAAGTGATGGTGACGAGCGCGATCTACGATCACGACGCCCGCAAGCGGTCTTATCGGCTGCTCGCGGAAGCGTTCGGGCTGGATAAGCAGGCGGCGTAGTCAAACTCTCTTACCGTCATGCCCGGCTTTATGCCGGGCATCCACGTCTTTCTAATGGTTTGGCCGGGGAAGACGTGGATGGCCGGGACAAGCCCGGCCATGACGGCTTTGGGTGAGTAGGTGCTTCAGTGCCCGTTCCCGCCATTGAACGCGATACGAAACGGATGCGCCGGATAGACACCGACGATGCGCAATTCCGCCGAGAAGAATTTCAATTCCTCCAGCGCATAAGCGAGGTTCTGGTCGTCCGGGTGGCCGTCGACGTCGGCGAAGAATTGGGTGGCGGCGAAATTACCTTCCACCATGTAGCTTTCCAGCTTGGTCATGTTGACGCCGTTGGTGGCAAAGCCGCCGAGCGCCTTGTAGAGCGCAGCCGGCAGGTTGCGCACCCGGAACACAAAGGACGTGACCGTGGCCCCGGAATCGTGCGGCGCCCATTTCGGATCGCGGGCCAGGATGACGAAGCGTGTGGTGTTGTGATGTTCGTCCTCCACGTCTTCGGCGAGAATGTCGAGACCGTAGATTTCGGCCGCGATCTTCGGTGCCAGTGCCGCGCGGGTCTTGTCGCCTGCCGCTGCGACCGCGCGAGCCGAACCTGCGGTGTCGGGGGATACGATCGACCGCACGCCGAGTTTGCGGATGATGTTGCGGCATTGGCCGAGCGCATGAACGTGGCTTTCTATGGTCTTGATGCCGTCGAGCCTCGCGCCGCGCGGAGCCATCAATTGATGATGGATCGGCAAGAACCATTCGCCAACGATGAACAGATTCGACTTCGGCAAGAGATGGTGGATGTCTGCGACGCGGCCCGCGACCGAATTCTCGATCGGGATCATGCCGAGATCGGCCTCGCCGGAGGAGATCGCGGCCAGTGCATCCTCGAAGGTCGCGCAGGGCAGGGCTCTGGCACCGGGGTATGCCTCGTCAATGGCGATATGCGAGTTGGCGCCGGGCTCGCCCTGGAAGGCGATGGTAATTGGTTCTGTCGTCATGCTTGTCGTCATGCCTGTTTTGCCAGTGTCCGCCGTGCAGCGTCCAGATCGCGAGGAGTGTCGACCCCGAGGGGTACCGAATCGACGATCTGGACGTCGATCCTCATCCCGGCTTCTAGCGCGCGCAATTGTTCGAGCTTCTCGCGCCGCTCAAGGGGCGAGGGCGGCAGCGCAACAAAGCGCGCCAGCGCCGTGCGGCGATAGGCGTAGAGCCCGATGTGATGGTAGCGCGGACCCTCGCCATAAGGTGCGGTGGCGCGGGTGAAGTAGAGCGCGCGCAGCGTATCGCCGGACAGCGGCGAGCCCACGACCTTCACCACGTTGGGATTGTCATGGTCTTCCGGGGCGCGGATTTCTGCGGCCAAGGTGGCGATGTCCACGGCGGACTTGCTGAAGGGCTGCAGCACCGCGCGGATGTCAGCAGGCGCAATGGTCGGCAGGTCACCCTGGACATTGATGATGGTGGTGATGCGGCCTGCACTGTCGAGTTTGCCCAATGCTTCGAAAATGCGGTCCGACCCGGAAGGGTGGTCGGCACGGGTCATGACAGCCTCGCCGCCGTGTGTGGTGACGGCGGCGGCGATTTCCGCTGAGTCGGTGGCGACCACGACCCGGCCAAGACGGGCATCTTCGGCCCGGCGCAGGACATGGGCGATCATCGGCAGCCCCGCGATGTCCAGCAGCGGCTTTCCCGGCAGTCGCGATGCCGCCATGCGGGCGGGAATCAGGACCAGGGTGTCTTGTTGGGTCATGAACGGAAGGCCGGGCTGCAGGGCTGGAAACGCACGGAAATGCGGGATATTCGCAGGGTCGGGACATTTATACGGGTTGCCAGAAGCCGGGCAAACCGTTATTCCCTCGGCGCTGCCTCGCAAGTGGCGCGTAGCTGACCCTCCACTGATGTTTTGGTCCGCTTTCCAGCGGAAAATTCAAGGCATCAGGTTAATTTTCCGGCCCGGAGCCTGATCTGAAATGGACTCTTTCGAACTCAACAAGATCATGGGTGCGATTCTCGGCACTTGCCTTGTTTTGCTGGTGACGAATTTCGCCGCCCAGGCGATTTTCGCTCCGAAGGTGCCGGAAAAGCCGGGCTTTGAAATTGCGGTGAAGGAAGCCGCTCCGGCCGGCGCACCGGCAAAGGCGGCGCCCGAGGTGCCGATCGCGGATTTGCTCAAGACGGCTTCCGCGGAAAAGGGGCAGGCGGTGTCCAAGAAGTGCGCGGCCTGCCACACCTTTGAGAAGGGCGGTCCGAACAAGGTTGGTCCGAACCTGTTCGGCATCGTTGATGAGCCGCGTGGCCAGGGTCGCGGCGGCTTCAACTTCTCCGCCGCCATGAAGGCCAAGGGTGGCAACTGGAGCGTTGAAGACCTCAACCAGTTTATCAAGAGCCCGAAGACCTTTATCCCGGGCACGGCGATGGGCTTCGCGGGCATCAGCAAGGACAGCGAGCGCGCCGACCTGATCGCCTATCTTGAGACTCTCAAGTAAGGCCAAGCTCGCTCCGTCTGTATCCAGACGAACGTTCCTGCCTAAACTAATTTTTAGAATCCGCGTGGCCTGGCTGCGCGGATTTATCGTTTTAGCGGGCTGGCATCGTATCCAAAAACCGACATAATGAACGCGGACGGTGAAGCGGTCCGCGCTCTTGCGGCGTTGCGTTTATTTTACAACGAACAGGATTTTGACGGTTGCCGATTTCCCGACGCCAACTTCTCCGCAGCGGTGCGCTCGCCGCCTCGTTTCCCCTTCTCAACTCCGTCAGGCCGGCCTTCGCTGAAACGACACCCGCCAAGGGTGACGCATGGACGCACGGCCTGTCGCTGTTCGGCGACGTGAAGTATCCCGTCAGCTTCCCGCATTTCGATTACGTCAATCCGGCCGCGCCGAAGGGCGGCACGGTGCGGCAGACCGCAGTCGGCACCTTCGATAATTTCAACATGGTCGTGGCCGGCGTGAAGGGCGCGATCGGCGCCATTGGCGAGATTTACGAGGCGCTAACGGTGTCTTCGCTCGATGAGGTGTCGACTCAATACGGCTTGCTCGCGGAGGCGATGAACTATCCGGCGGATTATTCGTCCGTCACCTACAGGCTGCGCAAGGAAGCAAAGTGGCACGACGGCAAACCGGTGACGCCGGATGACGTGATCTTCTCGCTCGAGGCCTTCAAGAAATATCATCCGTTCTATTCCGCCTATTATCGCCATGTAACGAAGGCGGAGAAGGCCGGGCCGCACGAGATCAAGTTTACCTTCGATGCTCCCGGCAATCGTGAATTGCCGCAGATTCTCGGTCAATTAACGGTGCTACCGAAGCATTACTGGGAAGGCACGGGTAGCGACGGCAAGCCTCGCGACATCAGTGCGACCACGCTGGAGCCGCCGCTTTCCAGCGGGCCCTACAAGATCAAGAGTTTCGTGCCGGGCCGCACCATCGTGCTTGAGCGCGTCAAGGATTATTGGGGCAACAGTGTCAACGTTAATATCGGCCGCAACAACTTCGACGAGTTGCGTTACGAATACTTCCGCGATTCCACCGTGGCGCTCGAGGCTTTCAAAGGCGACCAGATCGACTGGCGCACCGAGAACAGCGCAAAAAACTGGGCAACCGCTTACGATTTTCCGGCGGTGACAGACAAGCGTGTAGTGCTGGAGGAATTCCCCAACCGCACCGTCGGTGTCATGCAGGCGTTCGCGTTCAATATCCGGCGCGACAAGTTCAAGGACCCCCGCGTGCGGCGCGCGATGAACTTCGCGTTCGATTTCGAGGAAATGAACCGGCAGATCTTCTTCAGCCAGTACAAGCGCATTGCGAGTTATTTCGAGGGCACCGAGCTTGCCTCCAGCGGCCTGCCGCAGGGGCGTGAACTGGAAATTCTTGAAACCGTCCGCGACGGTGTGCCGCCCGAGGTGTTCACCACACAATACACCAATCCGGTCGGGGGATCGCCGGAGAACGTGCGCAACAACTTGCGCGAAGGCCTGCGGCTTCTCAAATCGGCAGGCTACGAGGTCAAGGAACGCAAGCTTGTCGATGGCAAGACCGGCGCGCCGTTCGAGCTTGAGCTGTTGACCTACGATCCGAGCTTCGAGCGCGTGTTGCTGTTCTTCAAGCCTTCGCTGGAGCGGATGGGCATGACGGTAAGTGTGCGCACCGTCGATGCGGCACAATATGAAAATCGCCTGCGTAACTGGGATTTCGACGTGGTGGTGAATTCATGGGCCGAATCGCTGTCGCCGGGCAACGAGCAGCGTGAATTCTGGGGCTCGCAGGCCGCCGACATGCCGGGGTCGCGCAACATCATCGGCATCAAGAATGCGGCGATCGACAAGCTGATTGAGCGCTTGATTTTCAGCAAGGACCGCGAGGACCTCGTCGCGGCGACGAGAGCGCTGGATCGCGTGCTGCTCTGGCATCATTTTGTCGTGCCGCAATGGACCTATGGCAAGATCCGCGCCGCGCGGTGGGATCGTTTCGGTCGCCCATCCGCGATGCCGAAATACGGCATGGCTGCATTCCCCGAGATCTGGTGGTACGACGCAGACAAGGCTGGCAAGATCGGGCGGCGCTCTTGACGCGGATTTCGCGCCGACATGTTCTGATGCTTGGCGGTAGCGCTGCGGTGGCGAGCGTTCTCAAGCCTGCGATGGCGGAGGATGCCGGTCTTGTGCACGGCATGTCGGCCTTTGGCGACCTGAAGTACCCGAAGGGCTTCGAGCAGTTCGATTACGTCAATCCCGGCGCACCGAAGGGCGGGCTGTTCTCGACTGTGCCTTCGAGCCGCTCCTACAACCAGTCGTTCCAGACGTTTAATTCGCTCAACGCCTTCATTCTGAAGGGTGACGGTGCCATCGGCATCGAGCAGACTTTCACCACGCTGATGATGCGCTCCGGCGACGAGCCTGACGCGATGTACGGCCTCGCCGCGAGTGGGGTGCAGATTTCCCCAGACGGTCTGACCTATCGCTTCAGGATGCGCCCCGAAGCGCGCTTTCACGATGGCGCGCGGCTGACCGCGAAGGATGCCGCCTTCTCGCTGAGCACCCTGAAGGCGACGGGCCATCCGATTATCCGCCAGCAGATGCGCGACGTTATCAAGGCGGAAGCGGCGGACGACGACACGCTGCTGGTGACATTCGCGCCGAATCGGGCGCGCGACGTGCCGCTCTATGTTGCCTCGCTGCCGATTTTCTCGCGCGCCTATTACGCCAAGCAGCCGTTCGAGGAATCGACGCTGGAGGTGCCGCTGGGCTCGGGCCCGTATAAAGTCGGCAAGTTCGAGGCCGGCCGCTTCATCGAATACGACCGTGTCAAGGATTGGTGGGGAGCGGGCCTTCCGGTCTCGAAGGGTGCTTTCAATTTCGACACCGTGCGTTACGAGTTCTACCGCGACCGCGATGTTGCCTTCGAGGGCTTTACCGCGCGCAATTATCTTTACCGCGAGGAATTCACCGCGCGCGTCTGGGCAACGCGTTACGATTTTCCTGCCGCCAAGGACGGGCGGGTAAGGCGTGAAACGTTGCCGGACGAGACGCCCTCGGGTGCGCAGGGCTGGTTCATCAACATGCGGCGGGAACAGTTCAAGGACCCGCGGGTGCGCGAGGCGCTTGGCTGCGCCTTCGATTTCGAATGGACCAACAAGACCATCATGTACGGCGCCTATGCGCGCACCGTCTCGCCGTTTCAGAATTCCGATCTGATGGCGCTGGGCGCGCCAAGCGCGGACGAACTCAAGCTGCTCGAGCCGTTCCGCGGCCAGGTACCGGATGAAGTGTTCGGCATGCCGTTCGTGCCGCCGGTGAGTGACGGCTCCGGGCAGGACCGCACGCTGTTGCGCAAGGCGGCGCACCTGCTGCAGGAAGCGGGCTGGACCATCAAGGACGGCAAGCGCGTCTCACCGTCGGGCCAGCATTTCACGCTCGAATTCCTGCTTGATGAGCCGTCGTTCCAGCCGCATCACGCACCCTATATCAAGAACCTCGGGGTGCTCGGCGTCGACGCCAGCCTGCGCGTGGTGGATCCGGTGCAGTATCGCGCCCGCCGCGACGATTTTGATTTCGATGTCACGATCGAGCGGTTCTCGATGGCCTCGACGCCGGGCGAGGCGCTGCGCACGTTCTTCTCTTCGCAAGCCGCCGCCATCAAAGGCTCGAACAATCTGTCAGGTGTGGCAAACCCGGTGCTTGATGCGCTGATCGAGAAGATTATCGCCGCCAACAGCCGCGACGAGTTGCGCGTGGCCTGCCACGCATTCGACCGGGTATTTCGCGCCGGCCGTTACTGGGTGCCGCAATGGTACCGTAACAATCACCCGATAGCGTATTGGGATGTGTTCGGGCATCCAGCAAAGCTGCCGCGCTATGCGGGCGTGGGCGTGCCGGACCTGTGGTGGTACGATGCCACGAAAGCATCGAAACCCGGGCAGGCGAGATAGCAGATGGCAGCCTATATTGTCCGCCGTATCCTGCTGATGGTACCGACGCTGTTCGGCATTCTGTTCGTGTCGTTCGTGGTGGTGCAGTTCGCGCCGGGCGGGCCGGTGGAGCGGGTGATCGCGCAATTGTCGGGCGCCGATACCGGCGCAAGCTCGCGCATTTCCGGTGGCGGCGGTGATCTCGGTGCGCGCGGCGCGCCCGGAGCCTCGATGGATGCGATGAACTCGAAATACCGCGGCGCGCAGGGGCTCGACCCGGAATTCATCAAGAGCCTTGAAAAGCAGTTTGGGTTCGACAAGCCGGCGCCGGAGCGTTTCGCGCTGATGGTTTGGAATTTTTCGCGCTTCGATTTCGGCAAGAGCTATTTTCGCGACGTCAGCGTGCTGCAGCTCATCAAGGAGAAGCTGCCGGTGTCGATGTCACTCGGCATCTGGATGACGCTGCTGACCTATCTGATTTCGATTCCGCTTGGCATCCGCAAGGCGGTGGCTGATGGTTCGCGTTTCGACACGTGGACCTCGGCGGTCATTATCATCGGTTTCGCGATTCCGGGATTCATGTTCGCGATCCTGCTGATCATCCTGTTCGCGGGCGGTTCGTTCTACGACATCTTCCCGCTGCGCGGTCTCACCTCGGATGGCTGGTCGCAGTTTCCCTGGTACTGGAAGATTATCGACTATTTCTGGCACCTCACGCTGCCGATCCTGTCGATGGCGCTGAGTTCGTTCGCGACCATGACGCTCCTGACCAAGAATTCGTTCCTTGACGAGATCCGCAAGCAGTATGTCATGACCGCGCGGGCCAAGGGATGCAGCGAGCATCGCGTGCTTTATGGCCACATCTTCCGCAATGCGATGCTGATCGTGATTGCCGGCTTCCCCGGTGCGTTCGTGCATGCGTTCTTTTCCGGTTCGCTCCTGATCGAAACAATCTTTTCACTCGATGGGCTCGGGCTGCTCGGCTTTGAAAGCGTGCTGAACCGTGACTATCCGGTGGTATTCGGCACGCTGTTCATCTTCTCTCTGGTGGGCCTTGTGGTGAACCTGCTCTCCGACCTCACTTACATGTGGGTCGATCCGCGGATTGATTTTGAGGCACGTCAGGCATGAGCGTGACGCCGCCGATTGAAACGCAAAGCCTGTCGCCACTTGGTGAAGCGGTGCCGGCCTCGCAGCACGGCCTGCGGCTGTCGCCGCTGAACCGGCGGCGCTGGCAGAATTTCAAGGCAAACCGCCGCGGCTATTGGTCGTTCTGGATCTTCTCGTTTCTGTTCGTGGTCTCGCTGTTTGCAGAACTGATCGCCAATGACCGCCCGCTTCTCATTCAGTATGACGGCCATTTGTATTTCCCCGCCTTTGTCACCTATCCGGAAACGGCATTCGGCGGCGATTTCGAGACGGCGGCGGACTACCGCGACCCTTATCTGCAGAAGCTGATTGCGGAGAGGGGAGGGCACATCGTCTGGCCGCTGATCCGCTATTCCTACGATACCCATAATCTCGATTTGCCGACGCCTGCGCCTTCCAAGCCGACCTGGATGCTGACCGAGAAGGAATGTGCGCCGGTGGTGGAGCGCAAGGGACTGAAAGGCTGCCGTGATCTTGAATACAACTGGCTCGGCACCGATGATCAGGGGCGCGACGTGGTGGCGCGATTGATCTATGGCTTCCGCATCTCGGTGCTGTTCGGTCTGGCGCTCACGATCATCTCTTCAATCGTCGGCGTCGCGGCGGGCGGCATTCAGGGCTATTTCGGCGGCTGGATCGATCTCGGCTTTCAACGCTTTATCGAAGTGTGGACGGCGATCCCCTCGCTTTATCTGCTGCTTATCTTGTCGTCGATTCTGGTACCGGGATTTTTCGTGCTGCTCGGCATCCTCCTGTTGTTCTCATGGGTGTCGCTGGTGGGGCTTGTGCGCGCGGAATTCCTGCGCGGGCGGAATTTCGAGTACATCCAGGCGGCGCGCGCGCTCGGAGTTTCAGACGGCACCATCATGTTCCGTCACCTCTTGCCGAACGCGATGGTCGCGACCATGACGTTCCTGCCCTTCATCGTCTCCTCGTCGGTGATGACGCTGACGGCGCTGGATTTCCTCGGCTTCGGCCTGCCGCCGGGTTCGCCGTCGCTTGGCGAGTTGCTGTCGCAGGCCAAGGCCAACATTCAGGCGCCGTGGCTCGGCCTGTCCGGCTTCTTCTCGCTCGCGATCATGCTCTCGCTTCTGATCTTTATCGGCGAAGCAGTGCGTGATGCGTTTGATCCGCGCAAGACGTTCGAGTGAGAGACATGGACACAACCTCACAGCCTTTGCTCGATGTGCAGGATCTGTCAGTCGCATTCCGGCAAGGCGGCAAGACGGTCGTGGCGGTGAACAGGATTTCGTTCACGATCAATCGCGGCGAGTGTGTCGCGCTGGTGGGTGAGTCCGGCTCGGGAAAGTCCGTCAGCGCGCTATCGATACTCAAGCTGCTGCCTTATCCAACAGCATCCCATCCCTCGGGCAGCATTAAGTTCAAGGGTCGTGATTTGCTGCCGCTCGACGAGAACGAGATGCGCGGCGTACGCGGCAACGATATCTCGATCATCTTCCAGGAGCCGATGACGTCACTCAATCCGCTCCACACCATCGAGGACCAGATCGGGGAGGCGCTGCTGCTTCACGGCGGCATGCGCGGCAAGGCGGCGAGCGCCCGCACGCTGGAGCTTCTGACGCAGGTCGGCATCCCGGATCCCGAGACGCGGTTGGAGGCCTATCCGCATCAATTGTCCGGCGGCCAGCGCCAGCGTGTGATGATTGCGATGGCACTCGCCAATGAGCCGGATCTTCTGATCGCCGACGAGCCGACCACGGCGCTCGATGTCACGGTGCAGGCACAGATTCTCAAATTGCTGGCCGATATTCGCGCGCGACTCGGCATGAGCCTTCTGTTCATTACGCATGATCTGGGCATCGTGCGGCGCGTTGCAGACCGTGTCTGCGTCATGAACAATGGCAGGATCGTCGAGCATGGGCCGGTCGAGCAGGTGTTCACCGCGCCTCAACATGACTACACCAAGGCGCTTCTGGCCGCCGAGCCGAAACCTGATCCCGCGCCACCGCAGCCCGATGCGCCGGTGGTGATGCAGGCGGACGACCTCAAGGTCTGGTTTCCGATCAAGCGCGGGCTGTTGCGGAAAACTGTTGGTCACGTCAAGGCCGTGGACGGCGTGTCGCTCGCGGTGCGCAAGGGCGAGACGCTCGGCGTGGTCGGCGAATCCGGTTCGGGCAAAACCACGCTCGGGCTTGCCTTGCTGCGGCTGATATCCTCCGAAGGCCCCATCGTCTTTCTCGGCAAACCCATCCAGGGGCTGCGCTTCAAGGAGATGCGGCCGTTCCGGCGTGACATGCAGATCGTGTTTCAGGACCCGTACGGAGCGCTCAGCCCTCGTATGTCGGTGAATGACATCGTGGCCGAAGGACTGAGCGTGCACCAGCCGTCACTGTCCGCTGCGGAGCGCGAGGCGCGCGTGGTCAAGGCGCTCACCGATGTCGGCCTCGATCCCAATGTACGGTTTCGGTATCCGCATGAGTTTTCGGGCGGGCAGCGTCAGCGCATCAGCGTGGCGCGCGCCATCGTACTGGAGCCGGATTTTGTGGTGCTGGATGAGCCGACCAGCGCGCTCGACATGCTGTTTCAGGCGCAGATGGTCGATCTGCTGCGCAGCCTGCAGCGCAAGCGCGACCTGACCTACATGTTCATATCCCACGACCTGCGCGTGGTGGCCTCGCTCGCAAGTCATCTGATCGTGATGCGCCAGGGCAAGGTGGTGGAGGAAGGCGAAGCCTCCACGCTGTTCAGGAATCCGAAGACGGATTACACCCGCGCGCTGTTTGCGGCGGCGTTCAACATCGAGGCCGATGCGGCGATCGCGCCGGGGGCGTGAAGCGCCTTACTTCAAGCGCTTGACGCTGGTCACCTTGCTACCAGCCGCTTCGATCCGCGCGATGGCTTGTCCCAAAGGCTCATGGACTGTGGCCATCGCATAAGCGTTGGCATGGACGAGCATGTCATAGCTGCTGACGATGGCGACATGTCCTTTCCAGAACACAAGGTCGCCGCGCCGCAAGTCGCTCCAGTGCGATGCCGGCACGGTATTGCCGAGGGCAGTTTCCTGCATGTCGCTGTCGCGCGGCGCATGAATGCCCGCGGCCGCAAGTGAGACTTGCACAAGCCCCGAGCAATCGATGCCCATGTTGCTCTTGCCGCCCCACAGATAAGGCGTGCCGATAAAGCGCTCGGCGACCGTGACAAAATCAGTTTCATGGGCGGCGAGGGTCGCGAGGTGCTGCGTGGGAATGTAATGGTTTTGCGGTGTCACGGCGAAATTGTCGCTGGTTTTCGCGACCGCGACGCGCGCACCGAGCGGCAGGCTTTCGACCGGCGGCAGCTTGATGGACGGGCCGGGGAAAGCGAGCGTGCGCTGAACGATGACATGGTGCGTCGGCGTCATGCGTGGCTGAACCAGCGCTGATTCAGGCAACCAGCCGACATAGCCATCGGCGTTCAATTGGCCCCAGGCCCAGCCTTCGCCGTCGCGATCATAGATCGTGACGCGCTCGCCCTTCAGCGCTTGCGTGAGCAGCGTGGCGTTATGGGAGGCCTCGCATCGTACCGGTGCGAGGGCATCGAATACCTCGTTCTCCTCGCCATCGACAAAGCGCACGGCTTCCACTTTGCCCCGCAGATATGAGGCTGCAAGATCGGGCCGCGCGGGCGTGAGCCGCGGATCGAGTTTCGTCTCAGCCATAGCGTTCGTTCAGCAGTTTGTAGAACGCGCGCGCCCCCTGGCATTCGCCGCCCTCGGGGCGGGCTGGCTTCGCGGACGGTGTCCAGCCATAGATGTCGGCATGCAGCCAGCGCGTCCCGACGCTAACAAACCGCTGCATGAACAGCGCGCAGGTGATCGAACCGGCGAAGCCGCCGGAAGGCGCGTTGTTGATGTCAGCCACTTTCGAGTCGAGCCAGGCATCGTAGGGGTGCCACAGCGGAAGCCGCCACAACGGATCGTTCTCCTGCCGCGCATGGCGGACGACGTCGACGGCGAGCGCTTCATCGTTGGTGTAGAACGGCGGCAGGTCGGGGCCGAGCGCCACCCGCGCAGCCCCCGTCAGCGTGCCCATGTCGATCAGTAGGTCGGGGTTTTCCTCGCAGGCCAAGGTCAGCGCATCGGCCAGCACGAGGCGGCCTTCGGCATCGGTGTTGCCGATCTCGACCGTCAGTCCCTTGCGTGAGCGGAACACGTCAAGTGGACGGAAGGCATTGCCGGCGACGGAATTCTCCACCGCCGGAATCAGCACCCGCAGCCGCACCTTCAGCTTTGCCGCCATCACCATGCGCGCCAGCGCGAGCACGTTGGCGGCGCCGCCCATGTCCTTCTTCATGAGGAGCATGGCGCTGGAAGGCTTGAGGTCGAGGCCACCGGTATCGAAGCAGACGCCCTTGCCGACCAGCGTGACCTTGGGGTGTGAGGCATCGCCCCAGGTGAAGTCGATCAGGCGCGGGCCGCGCGTCGAGGCCATGCCGACGGCCTGGATCAGCGGGAATTCGCGCGCCAATTCCTCGCCGCTGATGCAGCGATAGGCCGCGTCGAATTCGTCCGCTAGCGCCTTGGCGGCGTTGGCGAGTTCCTCCGGCCCCATGTCGTTCGGCGGCGTGTTGATGAGGTCGCGCGCGAGCGCGGCGGCTTCCGCCATGCGCGCCAGTTCATCGGCGTCGATGTCTTCCGGCGGCACCAGGCTCACCTCGTAAGGCTCTGCCTTCCTGTAGCGGCCGAACCGGTAGCGGCCGAGCGCGAAGGCGAGTGCCGCAAGGCGCGCGTCATGCGGCGCATTGGCGAAGTGATAGGTGCCCTTCGGCAGCTTGGCAGGCAATTGTCCGGGGCGGAACGGATCGGCCTTGGCAGCATCGTCCTCTAGTCCGAACAGGACAAAGCCAAGCTTGCCGCCCTCACCCGGCAGCGTGAGGCATTCGCCGGGCTTGGCTTTGAAAGAATTGGCGGCCGCGAATTCGCGCGCCGGCACGGGCAGGCTGGCAGCGACTTTGTCCCAGGTCGATGTTGTGGCGAACAGAACGGGTGTAGCGGCTGAGGCGGGTGCGGTCGAAAAAGGGGCAGGCATCAGGCAACTCGGAGTGGGTTAGGCGGACACGAAGCGCGGCCGGGAATGGTGTATCACGCCACTGGCAAAATTAACCACTCATTAGGGTTAACAATTTACTGCTGAAGGATCGGCTGACCTTCGTCGACCATCTTGCCCCGAGCGAACGCGCCATGCGTCCATCATCCCGTCTTGCCCGGTTTCTCGGTTCGGTCGGTTTTCTGACCTTCGCCGCGGTTGGCCTTGCGGGTTGCCAGACGATTGGCGCGCCGGACGTCACGGGATCGCTCGGCAGCAAGGCCAGCGCTCCTGCGCCGGAGACGGATGCACGCCGCGCGGTCGAGGTTTATGGCGAGAAATATCGTGCCAATCCGAAAGACCTCGATAATGGATTGCGCTACGGACAGGCCCTGCGCGCCAATGGCCAGCGCGAGCAGGCGGTGGCGGTGCTTGAACAAACGAATCTCACCCACCCCGGCAATCGCGAAGTGCTTGGTACCTATGGCCGGGCGCTGGCCGAGAACGGCAACTTCAAACTCGCCTTCGATGTGCTGTCGCGGGCCCACACGCCGGCCAATCCGGACTGGCGCATTCTCTCGATCCAGGGTGCAGTGCTCGACCAGATGGGCAAGCCGGATGAGGCCCGGCGTTATTATGCGAGCGCATTGAAGATCAAGCCGGATGATCCATCGGTGCTCTCGAATCTCGGACTGTCCTACGTGCTCACCAAGGAGTTGCCTCAGGCAGAGGCGACGCTGCGCCGTGCCCAGAAGCTTGCGCCCAATGATACCCGCATCCGGCAAAACCTTGGGCTTGCGCTCGGCTTGCAGGGTCGCTTCGCGGAGGCTGAAGCCATCGTGCAGGCGGACCTGCCCCCGGATCAAGCCGCCGCAAACGTCGCCTATCTCAAGGACATGCTGAACAGCGGGCAGGCCGGCAAGACAACTGCTCGCCCGCGCAGCATTGCATCGTCGCGGTCCTGAGCGTTCTCGATTTTTTGGGAAAGGGACGCGGGCCTCGCCAAGGCGGCGGCAAACCGTCGTCGTGGTTCAGTGCATGTAGGCCGCAACCTTGATGCCGGTCGGTCCAAGAATGACGACGAACAGGATCGGCAGAAAGAACACGATCATCGGCACGGTGAGTTTCGGCGGCAGGCTCGCAGCCTTCTTTTCGGCCTCGTTCATGCGCATGTCGCGGTTTTCCTGCGCCATGATGCGCAGGGTCTGGCCCAAGGGCGTGCCGTAACGCTCCGACTGCATCAAGGCCATGCACACCGATTTCACGCCCTCGAGCCCGGTACGTTTCTGCAGGTTCTCATAAGCAGTCTTGCGGTCTTGCAGATAGGACAGTTCCGCGGTCGTCAGCGTGAATTCCTCGGCGAGCGCCACCGATTGTGATCCGATCTCAAAGCTGACCTTGCGGAAGGCCGCTTCGATTGACATACCGGATTCGACGCAGATGAGAAGGAGGTCAAGCGCATCGGGGAAGGCACGCTTGATCGAGAGTTGTCGCTTGCTGATAGCGTTCTTTAGAAACAGCATTGGCGCCTGCATGCCGAACCAGGCGGCACCAATGCAGATGCCGATTTTGACCAGCGTGGTCTGATTGAGCTTCAGGATCACGAAGACATATAGCACGGTTACGGCCAGAAGGACGAGCGGGGTCACCATGCGAAAGAACAGGAACGTAATATAGGGCGCATGGCCGCGATAGCCGGCCATGACCAGCTTGCCCTTGGCCTCTTCCTGCGCGAGCCATTTGCCGAGGTTGAAATCGTGGACGATCCTCCCGATGAATTGCTTTGGGGTCTGCCGCAGCGTGACCCTCTCATTGTGGCTCATGCGGTCGCGTTCGCGCTGGCGGATACGCTCGCGTTCGTTGGCGACAGCCTTCATCCGCCGCGCCAGCCCGTCGCTGACGAACAATGGCGAGATCAGTGCATAGGCCGTGGCGCTCGCGGCGATTGCAGCAAACAGCATCGTCAGGAAGCGAACGTCTTGGAATTTATCGATCAACATATCGAGCATGACGTATCCATCAGAAATCGAAGTTGATCATTTTCTTCATTACAAGAATGCCAGCGGTCATCCATACGGCGCAACATGCGAGCATGAAGCGGCCTGTCGGATGGGTCCACAGCAGCGAAATGTAATCCGGCGACATGATGTAGACGATCATCATGACGACAGGCGGCAGCGAGCCGATAATGCCGGCAGAGGCTTTTGCTTCCATCGACATCGCCTGGATCTTGGCTTTCATTCTCTTGCGGTCGCGCAACACCTTGGACAGGTTGCCTAGTGCCTCGGACAGGTTGCCGCCGGATTTTGTCTGGATGCCGATCACGATGCCGAAGAAGTTGGCCTCCGGCAGCGGCATGCGCTCGTAAAGGCGCATGCAGGCCTCGCCGAGCGGTATGCCGATGCTCTGGGTCTCGATGATGGCGCGGAATTCCGAACGCAGCGGTTCTGGCGAATCGTTGACGACCACCTTGAGCGAGTCGAACAGCGGAAGGCCCGCCTTGACGCCGCGGACGATAACATCGACGGCGTCGGGAAGAGCATCGAGAAATTTGTTCTCGCGGCGGCGCTTCAGATAGCTGAGCACCCAGCGCGGCAGGCCAAGGCCGGCCGAGAGGCTGAGCGCGATCGTCGCAATCATGTTCGCGCCGGTCACAAAGCAGATGAAGAAGACCAGGATTCCAAGAGCGGCTGAGCCGATGATGAATTGCCGTCTGCTCCAGTTCACGCCGGCTTGGGCCAGCCGGGTGTTCAGCGGAACTTTCTTGGCCTGCCTGGCACGGCTTTCGACATCCTTCAGCGTATCTTCGACCAGTTCACGGCGCGAGCGCTGATTGCGATCGATACGCTGTGTCGTGGGTTCAGTGCGGGCGAAGGAAGCGCGGCGTTTTTCGGCTTGCCGTTCGCCCGAGAGGAAAGGATACAAGAACACCCAGGCAAGGCCGCCCAGCGTTACCGCGCTCATGAATGCAATCGCAAGGGTCTGAATCTTCATGAGATCACCCCTTACCGTGTTGGATCGGGCGCTTCCGCCGCGTCCAGCGCCGCGGCAAGCCGCTTTTCCTCACCATAGTAGCGCGCACGATCCCAGAAGCGCGGACGTCCGATGCCGGTCGAACGATGCCGGCCGATGATGTTGCCGTTGATGTCCTCGCCTGTGATGTCGTAGACGAAAATATCCTGGGTGATGATGGTGTCGCCCTCCATGCCCATCACCTCAGTGATGTGGGTGATGCGGCGGGAGCCATCGCGCAAGCGTGCAGCCTGAATGACGACATCGATCGAAGCGCACATCATCTCGCGGATGGTGCGGGATGGCAGGGCGTAACCACCCATCGTAATCATGGATTCGCAGCGCGAGAGCGCCTCGCGCGGATTGTTGGCGTGCAGCGTCCCCATCGAGCCGTCATGGCCGGTATTCATTGCCTGCAACAGGTCGAACGCCTCTGGTCCGCGGACTTCGCCGACGATGATGCGCTCGGGGCGCATGCGCAGGCAGTTCTTGACGAGGTCACGCATCGTGACCTGACCTTCGCCCTCGATATTCGGCGGGCGGGTTTCGAGCCGGACGACATGTGGCTGTTGAAGCTGCAGTTCGGCTGCGTCTTCACAGGTAATGATGCGCTCGTTCTCGTCGATATAGTTGGTCAGGCAGTTCAGCAGCGTAGTCTTGCCGGAGCCGGTGCCGCCAGAGATCAGCACGTTGGCGCGGCAGCGGCCGATGATCTGCAGGATTTGTGCACCTTCAGGGGAGATAGCTCCGAAATTGACGAGCTGGTCGAGCGTCAGCTTGTCCTTCTTGAACTTGCGGATGGTCAGTGCCGGCCCGTCAATGGAGAGCGGTGGCACGATGGCGTTGACGCGGGAGCCATCGGCGAGGCGGGCGTCGCAGATCGGCGAGGACTCGTCGACGCGGCGGCCGACCTGGCTCACGATGCGCTGGCAGATGTTGAGGAGCTGCTGGTTATCGCGGAAACGAATTCCGGTCTTCTGGATCTTGCCCGCGACTTCGATAAACACGGTGCCGGCGCCGTTGACCATGATGTCGGCGATATCGTCGCGGGCGAGCAATGGTTCCAGCGGACCGTAACCCAGCACGTCGTTGCAGATGTCGTCGAGCAGTTCCTCCTGCTCGGCGATCGACATCACGATGTTCTTGATCGCAATGATCTCGTTGACGATATCGCGGATTTCCTCGCGCGCCGATTCGGTGTCGAGCTTGGCGAGTTGGGCAAGGTCGATTGCTTCGATCAGTGCGCCGAAGATCGTCGCCTTGACCTGGTAATAGCTCTCGGAGCGGCGTGACTCGCTGATCTGCGGCGGAGCTGCCCGTGCGGGTGCCAACGGCGGTGTTGCGGCCTTCGGCACGTCGATGACAGGTGCACGCGAGACCGTCGCCGGAGGCTCCACCGGCTTTACGGCGGAGCTTCCAGGCCGGAAGTCCGTGTCTACTCCGCTACGCTTGCCAAACACGCTCTACCTCAAGCCGGGTTATTTCCGGCGCAACTTTTCGAGAAGGGGGGCCAAAAATGAATGACCGGATTTCTTGGAGTCGCTGCGGCCTGTGAGGCGCTGCGCGATCTGCAGGAACATCTCGGCGGTGCGGTGATTGGCGGAAATCTCCGCGATCATCTGGCCGTTGTTGGCGGCGGATCCGAAAATCTGCGGCTCGAATGGGATCGAGACGATCGGGTCGCTCTCGATCGCCTTGGCGAATTCTGCCGCCTTGATCTCGGGTCGCTTCGGAATCCCGACCTGATTGAGACAGTAGATCGGTGCGCGGTCGTTCGGGCGGGCAGCCTTCAGCGTGTCGAACATGTTCTTGGCGTTACGCAGATTGGCGAGGTCCGGCGCGGCCACGATCAGGATGTCGTCGGCTCCGACGAGCGCACGCTTGGTCCAGCCGGACCACTGATGCGGAACGTCGAGGACAATGCAGGGCATGGTGGTGCGCAGCGTGTCGAAGATCGCGTCAAACGCATCGTTGCCGAAATCGTAGACCCGGTCGAGCGAGGCGGGCGCCGCGAGCAGGTTGAGATGGTCTGTGCATTTCGACAGCAGGCGATCGAGGAAGGCGGTGTCGACGCGATCCGGCGAGAAAACGGCATCGGCGATGCCCTGCGGCGGGTCCTGATTGTAGTCGAGCCCGGCCGTGCCGAAGGCGAGGTCGAGGTCCGCAACCACCGCATCCAGCGCCAGGTCGCGGGCGATCGCCCAGGCGACATTGTGAGCGATGGTGGAGGCGCCAACGCCACCCTTGGCGCCGACGACGGCAATGATGCGGCCGACGGCCTTGGCTTCCGGGGTCGTGAACAGATTGCAAACCGAGCGCACGATATCGAGCGGCCCAACAGGGGCGATCACGTAATCGCTGACGCCACGGCGCACGAGTTCGCGATAGAGCGTAACGTCGTTGATGCGGCCGATGACGACAACGCGCGTGCCGGCATCGCAAACCGCTGCAAGCTGGTCGAGGCCGGACAGGATTCCTGTCTCGCTCTCGGTTTCGAGAAGAATGACGTTGGGTGTCGGCGCTGTGCGATAGGCCTCGATCGCGGCGGCCATGCCGCCCATCTGGATCTTCAAATGAGCCTTGGCAAGCCGCCGGTCTTCGCACGCCGCCTGCACGGCCGCCGCGGTCTCGACGGTTTCGCAGAACGCCTGCACGGACACGCGCGGCGCGGGGGCGATATGCTCGTCCGCCGCCGCCTGATGGGTCTCGTCGGTCTGCTCGCCCTGACGCGCGTAACTGATCATTTGCCTACCGTGCTGAGTTTGGCTTTTTCGGCCTCGGGGTAATCGGTCGCGGTGGTCTGTCCGTTGCGATACTTGGCGAACGCTTCGGTGCGGCGCGCTGAATTCGGTGGGGTTTCCGCGCGCGGCTGCACGAGATCGGCCGGATTGGCGACCATCGCGGCCATGTTGCGCTGATAGGCGCAGCCGAAGTTCTGATAGGAGCGGTTCTCGAAGTAGGATTTGTTCTTGACCGAGGGGCCGAGATCTTCCGGCCAGAGCCCGCAGGGGCCTGCATCCGCAATAATTCGCGCATAACGCACGCGAACCGGCGCAAACTGGCGCGGATCGTTCGGGTGATAGGGCATGATCCTGATCCCCTTCGGCGGAATGCCGGCGGCGGCCAGAATGTTCCGAATGTCGCGGGCCGTCACGTTTGCGGCCTGCGCGTTCGATGTCCCGGTTGGAACGTCGATCGTGATGGCGCCGGTGCCTTCGCTGAGCCACGCCTGGGAGAGCCCTGCGATATCGGCGCGCTGCGCCGTCGTCAGTCCGCCGCGCGCATGGCCGACAAAAATCTCCGTGGTCTTGCTGGCTTCCTGAATGACGATCGGATGGCGCAGCCGGTAGTCGTCGGGCAGCGAGCCGGTCACGATCTCGGCCTCCCGGCTGTGCATGCATCCGCCGAGCATGGTGATGCTCACCAGCGCCAGCGCGGCGAGGGCGGTGGTGGAGGAGAGGTTGGATACGCGTTTGCTCATGGTCGAAATCCTGTCCAACCTTAATCGGTGATAAAGCCGTATTTGCCGTGATAGCTGCTGGCGGGACCTTCGCGACGCGGCACACCATAGATGCGGGTGATGTTGCCGAGCAGGACGGTCTGCGGGTCTGAGGCCGAGGCGAAGCCGTCGTCAGGCCGCGACAGATCCTTCTGCGCCACGGCGCGCACTACGTAAGGCGTCACCAGCACCATCAGTTCGGTCTGGTTGTTGATGAAATCGCGGCTGCGGAACAGGGTGCCGAGCACCGGCACCTGCGCGAGCCCCGGCAGGCCGTTGATCGCCTGCTTGGTCTGTTCCTGGATGAGGCCGGCCATCGCCATCGAGCCGCCCGAAGGAATTTCCAGCGTGGTTTCGGCGCGGCGGGTTTTGATCGAAGGAATCGTCATGCCGCTGACCGAGAGCGAATTGTCGTTCGACACTTCCGAGACTTCGGTCATAACACGCAGGCTGATCCGGCCTTCGCTCAGGACGACCGGTGTGAAGTTCAAAGAGATGCCGAATTTCTTGAAGGCGATGGATGGCTGGCAAGGGCCGGTCGAACTGCCGGCCCCGCCGGAGGTTTGGCAGGTGATGCCGGTGGGAATCGGGAATTCGCCGCCAGCAATGAACGTGGCGCTTTCACCGGAAATCGCGGTCAAATTCGGCTCAGCGAGGGTGCGAACCACGCCTGCGCTTTCCATCGCACGCAAGGTTGCTTTCACCGAAGGCGCGGAGCCGAACGACGTCGAGATGGCGTTGTCGGGATTGAGCGGCCGGCCAAGCGCAGAGAAGGTATTGGAATTGTTGAAGTTCACGACCGCCGTGCCGTAGTTCAAGGTGCCGCTCAGGTCGACGCCGAGTTGCTTGATGATGTTGCGTTGGACTTCGGCGACGGTGACTTTCAGCATCACCTGGTCGCGGCCGCGGACGGTGATGTTGTTGACGACGAGATCGTTGGCCTTGGAGGGGCCGCCGATCAGGCGCGCAGCGAGTTCGTAAGCCTGCTGCGCCTCGGCCTGGTTGGCGGCGCTGCCGGTCAGCACCACGCCGTCGCCCAGGCCTTCAACCTGGATGTCGGACTGCGGCAAGGCCTGATGGATGGCGGTGCGGATGCCGTTGAGGTCGCGGGTTACGGCAACGTCGTAAGCGGCCATCTGCTGGCCGTCGGCGTCAAAGAAGATGATGTTGGTCTGGCCGACGGCGGCGCCGATGATGTAGGCGCGCCGGGACGAGCGCACGACTGCGTTGGCGATTTTCGGGTCCGCCACCAGGACGTCCTTGACGTCGCGCGGCAGGTCGACGACCAGCGACTTGCTGATGCCAAGCCTCAGCGATCTTGCATTCAGCGAATCCACGGACGCGGTATTGGCGGAGGCGACCTGATAGTCCGTTGCCAGAACGGGCGAGAGGGATGAGTTAAGAATGAGAGCGGAGACGGCCGCAAACGACAATGCGCGGGCAATCAGGGGGGCGGTCTTCATACGCTTCACTTTCCACATCACGCGGCGACGGCTCTGTCGCTGTGAGGGGATTTGACCAGTTATTCGTCAAAGCATGGTTAATGGGGCGTATCTAAATCGGGTTAACGGAAGCTTTATCGCTTGGCGTTCGTCGCTCATCGCATCGCGAGTTGAAACAGATCGACGGCCTTCACCCAGTCGGTGTCGGAGTAGATCAAAAGCGCACCGACGGCGAGGGCGATCCCGTAAGGGATTCCTGTATTCCTGTCGTGCAATCGCGTCAGCCAGCCTTGCGAAGCCAAGAAGGGCGGCAGGGGTGTCTTGCGAAATAGAAGAATGAGAAATGTGAGAATGCCGCCGGCGATCGAGGCCATGACCAGATAATCGAGCAGGTCGCCGAAACCGAACCAGAGCGCGGCTGCGGCCGCAACCTTGGCATCGCCGCCGCCGATCCAGCCGAAGGCAAAGCAGGCGAACGCAACCGCAAGGACGGTCAACCCGGCGAGGGTATGCCAGCCGATGGTTTCAAGGCTCATTCCGCTGACGATGGCGAGAAGGAAGAACCCCGCGATCAGCAGCAGCGATACCCGGTTGGAAATGGTCATGGTGAGAAGGTCGCTGACAGCGGCGAAGGCCATGAGTGCGGGAAACAGGAACAGGCGCGCAAGGTCCAGCAGCATGGCGTCTCGCAGATTGTCTGAAGCGATCTTGCCGGAACACTAGACGTCAGAGGTGAACAATCACCAAATGCTGACGATCCGGATTCCCAGAAGGAGGCAGGCGAGCGCCAGCCCCGCGCAGATCATGCCGAGGCATTCGACATCAGACCGGGGACGGTTGCGGTTCAGAGCCGTGGTTTTAGGCAGATGCAATTTCATCGAAGCGTGACGGGATGAGAGGGCGTGACGATCAAGCTTGTCACGAATGAAAAAGGCTTCGGTTTCCCGAAGCCTCTTTTCGACACGTGTCGTTATCTTAGCTGCTGGTGAGCGCGGTCTTGATGGTGTCGAACTTGGTGGAGATCGCGCTGCCAACGCCATTAACGGCCGAGATGATCACAATTGCGATGCCGGCGGCAATCAGCGCGTATTCGATAGCGGTGGCGCCGGATTCGTCCTTGACGAAGCGAGCGAACAGATTGGTCATGGGAGTCTCCATAAATAACTTTGTGGCTGTCATTTTTCAGTTGGTCCATCCGGAGCGGGTGGGCACCGAGGCCAAGCGCGAGACTAAATTCGAGGAATTGCATCGCAGTTAATTCGATTGCGGAAAGTCGCCTGTATCAGCGTCTTCTTGCGCACGGTAAATACGGCGTTAAACCAATATATCGCATTTGAATAACGCCGGATTGGGGAGCAAAAATCGGGAAAATAAAAGACGAAGTCTCAGCGCAGGTTTCGTTGCGGCCAATGCGCCGTTGAATATTTGCAGTTCATTCATCAATTAACGTCAGATTTGCCATACCGGGTCGTGTCAAGGCCCCTGTACGGTTGCGTAAGAGAGTAAGCCGATGAACACCGCGCGTCTTGTGGTGCTAGCCATTGCCGTCAGTGCCGGCGGCGTTGCAGCCTTCCTCGCCAGTGGATCGGATCAGAAGCCGACACCTCATGTCGCTGCTCCGGCACCGCAACTGGAAACCACGGATGTGCTGGTGGCGAAGAACGATATCCCGCTTGGCCAGACCATGACTGCGGACGACATGAAGTGGCAGTCCTGGCCTGCCGCGACGGCCAGTTCGAGCTTTATCAAGAAAAATGAACGTGCCGACGCCATCAAGGATATGACGGGTTCGATCGTGCGTTCGCCCTTTCTTGCCGGCGAGCCGATCCGCGAAACCAAGCTTGTAAAAGCCAATGGCTCGGGCTTCATGGCAGCCATCCTGCCGAGCGGCATGCGCGCAGTTTCGACAGAGATCTCGCCGGAAACCGGCGCCGGTGGCTTTATCCTGCCTAACGATCGCGTCGATGTGCTGTTGTCCCGCCGCCAGAGGAGCCAGGAGGGCAATGGTGGCGAAAGCGCCAGCTCGGAGATCATTCTCAGCGATGTCCGGGTTCTCGCCATCGACCAGACGGTCGAGGAAAAGAACGGCCAGAAAGTGGTTGTTGGCAAAACCGCGACGCTGGAGTTGAAGCCGAAACAGGCGGAGACATTGGCGCGCTCCCGGCAAAGCGGAACGCTGTCACTTGCCCTGCGCAGCCTTGTCGATGCCAATAAGGCTGTCAAGGTCGAGGACGCAGGCGATGAGAAGCTGATTACGGTCTATCGCGGCGTTAGTGAGCGTGAGACCTACAATTGCTCGGCATCGTGCAAGAAGCGCGGCAGCGAGGGCGGCTAGCAGCGTTTCAGGTCTATTCGGAATCATCAGGCGCAGGCATAGCCGTTCGAAGAACGTCGTCGCTTCCGCTTGCCTGTGATCCGCGCATCCATCGAAAAGGATCCGTTTTCAAGACGATGGATTGCCGGGTCAAAAGGGCATTCACGCCGTCTTCGACGGGCTATGCCCGGCAATGACAGGCCTTATTTCCATCAAAAAGCGAAAACGCTTTAGCCGCATTTGCCCGGCGCTGGTCACTCGCAGAATTGGTTATTATTTTCTTAACTGTACCCCTTGCCTTGTCGGGATCGGGCGCAAGCATTCGACAATCTCTGTCGGCTAGTCTCGGTGGCGGCTATTTAATGGCCCGACTGAGGATAACACGATGCTCGTGCCATCGCCGCGCCAACCGCGCCTGAGGGACGTTCTTCGCCGCTTCGGCGCGAACCGGAGAGGCAGCGCGGCGATCCAGTTTGCTTTGGTTGCTCCGCTGTTTTTCGCATTGCTGTTTGCGATCGTTGAAGTCGCGATGATGTTCTTCGCCACGCAGGTTCTCGAGACCGGCACGCAGGAGACCTCGCGCCTCCTTCTGACGCATCAGGCGCAAGATCAGCAGATGACTGCTGAGCAGATTCACGACAATCTGTGCGGCCGGGTTCAATTCCTGCTGAGGTGCAGCGGCATCTACCTCGACGTGCGAGCCTATCCCGCCGGCGATCCTTTCACCGTACCGACGCTGTTCGATGGCGCAGGAAATGCCACTGGCAATTTTACCTATCAGCCGGCTGCGGCAGGGAGCGCCAGCATCGTCGTAGTGCGGGCGTTTTACAAATGGCCGCTTCTTGTCACAAACCTTGGTTTCTCGCTGGCGAATATTGGAACTGACATGCGGCTGATATCGTCGACAACGGCGTTTCGTGTCGAGCCGTAGTCCGATTTGGGATCATGCAAATGTCGCTTTATCAAATGGCTGAGCGATGGAATGGCTGCAGGCTGCTGCGTGACAGGCGAGGCGTCGCGGCCGTGGAGTTTGCTGTCATTCTCCCCATCGTTCTGATGCTGTTCTTTGGAACGATCGAAGTGTCGACCGGTGTTGCCGTCGACCGCAAGGTCGTCATCCTGACGCGGACGCTGTCCGACCTGATCTCGCAGGCGAAATCGATCACCGACACGGATATCAGCAATGCTTTCAATATCTCGTCCGCGGTGATGGCACCTTATTCAAATGGCCCGGTGAAGGCGAAGATCTCGCAGATTTACATTGATCCAACGACACTGGTGGCCAACGTCAAATGGAGTGCAGCTCTGAATGATACGGCGCACACCTGCAACGAGGTCGTAACCACCCTTGTTCCGGACGGCATCAGGATTGGCGGCACCTATCTCATCATGAGCGAGGTAGGCTACGATTATACGCCGGTTGCGGGAATGAATGGCGGGAGCTTCTCCCCGCCGACATTCCATCTGAGCGATAGAACCTTCACCCGCCCCCGCCAGACGGATTCGGTCTCTTACCCTTCCGCTCCCGCGTGCACCTGAGAGGTTGCGTGATTTCATGCGCGCTTACTATTATGGCTCGCGTCGCCGGGCTCAAAGCCATCAAACTAAAAAGGCCGCGCAGAGCGCGGCCTTGATAGATCACCGGAATATCGGCGAGATCGGTCTTAGCCGGCCGCGCGAAGATTGTCGGCAGACGACTTGCCCGAACGGCGATCGGCAACGATTTCGTAGCTGATCTTCTGGCCTTCGCGCAGCGTGCCGAGGCCGGCGCGCTCAACGGCGCTGACGTGGACGAACACGTCGTTGCCGCCATCATCCGGCTGAATGAAGCCGTAGCCCTTGGTCGCGTTAAACCACTTCACTGTTCCCATGCTCACGTGGGTAGTTCCTCTCAAGTAGATGTCGAATAACCCGTGTCGCCACGGGTTGGTGAGATCGAAATTTGGAAGAGGTCGTCAGCGCTAACCGGCTATACCGGGGATAGCTATTGTCGTCCGGCCGAAATTCGATTGGGCAATATTATTCGAAAGAACCCCCCAAAACAATCCTGCCCCCCGACGTTTTTGGGAGGCAGGTTTCAGGGCATGCAAAAAGCGGTCAGCGGCGGCGGAATTGACCACCGCGCGGCGCCGTGGGGCGCGGCGCGCCGGCCGGGCGCTCGTCCTTGTGGCGGAAAATCAGGCGACCCTTCTCCAGATCGTAGGGTGACATTTCGATCGTCACGCGATCGCCCGCCAGCGTCTTGATGCGGTTCTTCTTCATTTTGCCTGCGGTGTAGGCAACGATTTCATGCCCGGCATCCAACTGGACGCGGTAGCGTGCGTCGGGGAGGATTTCGGTTACCAATCCCTCAAATTGGATCAGTTCTTCTTTGGCCATAAACGTCTCCGGATCAGTTCAGCGCTGCGGGCGCCGATTGCGATTAGGTTGTGATGTGGTGCGCGCAGGCGTGCCGCCACGGTGGAGGAAGGCGACGCCCTGTATACCGCTTCCCTGACCGGCTTGCGACGGCCGAGTTCGTTCATGTTGGCCCTGCTCAGTGCGGGGTGCCGCCGCCGGATCGTGATGGGAGCCGGGGTTCGAGCCGGTAGAGCCATGACCGGGGTGCCGCCGCCGGCGCTGCGGGCCGCGGGATCCTGGAGTGCCATCGCGGGTACCATCGCCATGGGCGCGGTCGGAGGTTTCGAAAGAGCGGCTCTTGCCGTGCCCCTGGCCGGTGTGTCCCTGGCTGTCACGCCCTTGATGACCGCCGCGGCCCTTGCCCGGGCCGCCTCGATGGTTCTTGCGCGGCTGCGAGGCGGGCTGGCTTGCAGCTTCCTGCTTGCCGGTGCGTCGGTCCTCACGGGGGAGGCTGACGCGGATCAACCGCTCGATGTCACGCAGGTAGGTATTTTCCTCACCCGCCACGAGCGAAATCGCGGTGCCTTCGGCGCCCGCGCGGGCTGTACGGCCGATGCGGTGGACGTAGGTTTCCGGCACGTTCGGCAGGTCGAAATTGAACACGTGGGTGATGCCGTCGACGTCGATGCCGCGGGCGGCGATGTCGGTCGCGACCAGCGTGCGAATGTCGCCGTTGCGGAATGAGGCCAGCACGCGCTCGCGATGATTCTGCGATTTGTTGCCGTGGATCGCCTCCGAGGGGATCCCGGCCTTGACGAGGCCGCGCACGACCTTGTCGGCTCCGTGCTTGGTGCGGGTGAACACCAGTGCCCGGTTGACCGGCTCCGACTTCAGCAGTTCTGAAAGCATCGCCGGTTTCGCGCTGTGATCAAGCTGGATGATGCGCTGGGTGATGCGTTCGGCGGTGGAGGACACCGGCGTGACCGCAACACGTGCAGGGTCGCGCAGCATATGCTCGGCGAGGTCGGCGATGTCCTTGGGCATGGTGGCCGAGAAAAATAGCGTCTGGCGTCGGCTCGGCAGCTTTGCCACGATTTTCCGAATGTCGTTGATGAAGCCCATGTCGAGCATGCGATCGGCTTCGTCGAGGACCAGGAACTCGACTTGATTGAGTCTGACGGCATTGCCCTGGACGAGATCGAGCAAACGGCCAGGGGTTGCCACCAGCACCTCCACGCCCTGCATCATGGCGCGGACCTGACGGCCCATCGGCACGCCGCCGATGGCGAGCGTGGCGCTCAGCCGCAAATAGCGACCATAGGCGTTGAAACTGTCGAGGATCTGCCCGGACAGTTCGCGCGTCGGGCTGAGAACCAGAACGCGGCAGGTCTTGGGCTGTGGGCGGATCCGGTTCTCCATGAGGCGATGCAGGATCGGTAGCGCGAACGAGGCGGTCTTGCCGGTGCCAGTCTGGGCGATGCCGACGACGTCGCGGCCGGTGATCGCAATCGGAATGGTCTGGGCCTGGATAGGGGTGGGGGTGACGTAATTCTCATCATGGAGAGCACGTGAGATGGGATCGGCCAGGCCGAAATCCTGAAAGGAGGTCAAGTGAGGCTTTCTGTATGAATCAAGGGGCGCTCCCGGCGGCCATATCAGACCTCGGGGCGCTCGGGTGTCGGAGACACCCGCGTGTTTGGGGCGTCGGTTCGGTTAGCTGAAAGAAGGCAAGCCAGAAACCGTAAACGGATCCGAACACGCGGCTCGCAAAGACCTGACGATTCTCAAGGTCGTGGACAAGGCTATGAAGCACGAAGACGGCACTTTCAAGGTTAAAATCAAACAGGCGTGCCGGAATGTTCTGCCTCGACGGATCCTCACCGTCCCCAACCGCATGATCCAATAGGCTAATTTCCACTCCTCCATGGAACGGCCGAAAGGGTCGCCCGTTGAACAGGCATGAGGCTGAGGATCCAAAAGAAATTCATCGATTATGGCGACCTTTTACTCGCCACGATCCTGCTTGGGCTCTTTGTCATCGTGGCAGGGCTGATGATGGTTGCAATGCGTTGATTTCGCTGGCTTTTTAAAGGATCAGAGCCGATCCGAGGTGGCGCTTTCCGCGAAAAGGCGCGCGAGCGTGACGGCAATGCCAGTGCGCGCCGAGCGGTTGGGGATGGTTCGCGAGGGTGGACGGCAGGAACTATTCGCCAAGGTGTGGTTTGACGTTGTTTCGATTTACCGGCTTGCTGCCAGTAAGTTTCGAGAGAGGGATTATTGCTATTTTGGATTGGCCCGGCTGCGCTGGCCCGTTTTTTATCTGCCATGAATCCGGAGGGGTTGCAGTCATCTTGAAACGTCTTCGGCAAATCCTTGTATCGAGTCGGTAAGCGTGCTCCGGGTTGGTTTTTTCATCGGGTTCCTCGCCATCATCGGGATACTGGTCTCCGGACTGGTGTCCTACCGTATCTATGAGCAGGAGGGCGTTATCGACCGCGCCGCGTTGACGCGTCAGATTGATGCCCATGCCAGCCTTGTTCAGGAACGGCTCAGCGAACGCGAGGTTCTGGCACGCGTCTCGGCCGGTGCTTTCCGGCCTTCCGCGGCGATTTCCTCGAGCGCATTGCAGCCGCTTCGCCCCTCGATCTACGCCTTCAAGACCAATTTCGTGATGACGGGTTGGATCGCGCATTTGATGCCGTCCGATTTCCCGGCCGCTGAAGCTGAATTGAAAAGAGCCGGCTTCAAAAACCCGCAAATCCGGAATTTCAATGATGCACCGCTGGACGCCGCCGCCGCGGCGAAAGGCGTCGATGTGCTGATGGACGTCGAGCCGCAGAATGACAACACGCTGAAGCTGCCGGGCCGCGCCTACGACCAGCATCCGGCGATCGGTCCCGCACTGGCGAAGGCAACCGAAACAGGCGAGCCGGAAGCGTCCGACCCGCTGATCTTATTGCCGGGGGGTGGCCCCTTGGGCGTGATTCTGATCGTGCCGGTTGTGGAGCAGGGCGCGAAATCTCCCATCGGCTTCATCACCACGTCATATCGGCTGTCGTTGATGCTCGGAAATGATGATCTTTCGCTGTTTTCGGTGGCGCTGCGAGATCCCCGCACCAATGGGCGCGAGCTTGTGCTTGATAGTGCCGGTGAGGTGGTGACGGCGTCGGCGCTGCCGGAAGAAAAGCGGCCCGAGATCCGCAAGATTCTGTTCGGTGGCCGGCAATGGGCGCTGGACTACTATCCCAAGACCGACACCATGCAGCGTGCGCTTAATCATGCTCTTGTTGCAGGCCTGATTGGTCTTGCGGTGACGGTCGTGCTCTGCTCGCTGTTCGGCTACGTATCGTACAACAACGTGCGCCTCAGCCGGGAAATACAGGCCCGGATCGGGTTTGAGCGCAGGCTGACGGCGGTGATCGATGAGCTCAATCATCGCGTCAAGAATATCCTCGCGGTGATCCAGTCGATTGTGACCCGAACGCTACGCCATGGTTCTGACATTGACGTTGCCCGCGAACTGCTGATCGGCCGCATTCACGCGATGTCGAGTGTCGTTACGCTGCTGAGCGATAGTCAGTGGCAGGGCGTGAAGCTCAAGGGCCTGTTCGACTCGCGCGCGATTCCGCACGGCGACCGCATTGTGCTCGATGGGCTCGACATCACCGTTTCAGCGCGCGCGGCGCAGAGCCTCTCACTCTTGTTTTTCGAGTTGGCCTCGCATGCGGACGAGGGTTTGTCGCTGGTCGGCAGGCATCCGCATATCGTGGTGAGCTGGACCATCTCGGGTGAGGAGCCAAATGCGATCTTCAGATTTCACTGGGAGGAATTTAACACCAGTGTCGCGACTCGCCGGCCCGAAAGCGATTTCGGCATCGTACTGCTCGACCGTGTTGCACCCGAAGCCCTGGGGGGCACTTCGAAGCGATACTTCACCGATGTCAGTTATGTATATGAGTTAACCGCCCCGATGGCGACGGTGGTGGACGAGAATGAGATAAACCGAACAGGCCATATCTCGCGTACAACCTAAAGATCGCTCGCTCGAGGTTGCCGACTTCCTGAGTCAGGTTGAAAACCATTGCAGGATGCAGGACCGCCAGAGTAGGGAGACGCAGCCCACCGGCCTTCTACCGTGCCGGACAGCGGCAGTTAACTGCTACTGCCGCCGATTACAGCGCGGACCGTGCTGTCTGGCCCGAAATCCTCCGTGCCATCTACATACAGCATGGCGCTGAGTTTCGAGCGCGCGCGATTGACACGGCTCTTGATGGTGCCGACCGCGCATCCGCAGATCGCAGCCGCATCTTCGTAAGAGAAGCCGGAGGCGCCGACAAGGATAAGGGCCTCGCGCTGGTCCTGTGGGAGTTTTTCGAGCGCAGCACGAAACTCCTCAAATTCGAGATGCGAACTTTGCGCGGGCTGCGACTTCAGCGTCTTGGAGTAGCTGCCCTCGGCATCTTCCACTTCGCGCCGTCGCTTGCGGTAATCGGAGCGAAACAGGTTGCGCAGAATCGTGAATAGCCAGGCAGGCAGATTCGAGCCGGGCTGAAACGAGTCGATATTGGCGAGTGCACGCAACAGCGTTTCTTGCACCAGATCGTCGGCACGATCACTCTTTCCGCTCAGGGAAATTGCGAATGCACGCAGACTTGGCACGGATGCAAGGATTTCGTCGCGAAGAGAATCTGTGAGAGGCATTAGTCCCTCCCAATACTGTTTTGCGGCAGGCCCTCGGTATCAGTCCCAGGGGTTTCACCCGCATCCAATCTGCGGATCAAATCGGCGAATCGGTCAGGGACACCTTGCTTGACGACATCGTCATACATGGCGCGGAGCTGATGGCCGATCCGGGCCTGAATTTCTGCATTGAGGCCGCTTTTGGGGGCCGGCTTGTTGGGAAGCGGCTTGGGATCTTTCATGGTTGAATCCATGCTGTCGCCATGGGTTAACTCCTTCAAGGAGAATGCTTTTTTGTGCCAGCTGGATAGTGTGCAGGCGATTCTCGGAATTCTAATGCGGTTTAAACGAGAAAGTTCCGGAAGAAGGGAACTTTAATCGTGTTCGGGGGTAGATAGGGACACGGCTTCCGGGACATAGTCCCGATCGCCCGCAACTACGATATCGATTTTATGGAGGGGGTATGTCCCGTTCTCAGCTTGTTGCTGAACATTTGCCCTTGTTGCGCCGGTACGCTCGCGCGCTGACAGGAAGCCAGGCATCTGGAGATTCCTATGTCGGCGCGATGCTGGAAGCCCTGCTGCAGGATCCCTCTCTGTTGGATGAGAGCCATGGTCCTCGGGTTGGCCTGTTCTCTCTTTTCACCAAGATCTGGCATTCGGTTGCGCTGAACGACGAAGGCGAGCCTGTCCCTCAGGCCGCGTCGGAGAGACGGCTTTCCAACATCACTCCACTTGCGCGCCAAGCCTTTCTGCTGCTGTCCCTCGAAGGTTTCTCCGAGGAAGAAGTTGGCTTCATTCTCGGCGTCGATGTTTCGGAGGTTCGCGCGTTGACCGATACGGCAGGACGTGAACTTGCAGCCGAGATCGCAACCGATGTGCTCATCATTGAGGACGAGACATTCATCGCCATGGATCTCGAAAGCCTGGTGAAGAACCTCGGCCATAACGTGATCGGTGTTGCGCGCACCCATAGCGACGCGCTAGCGCTGGCGAAAGCCAAGCGGCCAGGTCTGATCCTCGCCGACATTCAACTCGCCGACGGCAGTTCAGGTCTCGATGCAGTGAACGAATTGCTGCGGACCTTCGAGGTGCCGGTGGTGTTCATCACGGCATACCCGGAACGTTTCCTTACCGGTGAGCGGCCCGAACCGGCCTTCCTGATCTCGAAGCCGTTCCAGCCAGCGATGGTTTCAGCAGTCGCGAGCCAGGCACTGTTCTTCCAGAGGAACTCACGCAATCGTAACCAGCGGGCGAGCGCCTGATCGACGAGACCTGTCCACGTTCACAAAAAGCCCCGCCAAGTGGGGCTTTTTGCTTTGAGAGACGGGCAGTACCTCTTTTGGAGTACCGCGCCTGCGCCCCACAGCCTTAACGGTCCGTGACCTCCTGTCGGAACGAAGCCTTCCGGCAATCGTTATCTGATGCATCGCCTGTGGTGCGTTTAGCAAAGCGACGACAACCATGTTTCAGTTGGCTTCAGGAATTTTGGGTGCGGCCGCGGCGACGCTGGCCTTCAGCACAGTGCATCTCGAAATCTCTGCAAAAGGCGAGCAGGGGCAGGCCGCAATGGTGCGAGCCAATGCGGTGCCTCAGGTTGAACGTGCGGGCAAAGGTGACCGTCTCATAGCGCCATCCGTGCAAGGGCAGAATCTGACTATTTCTTTCCGGCTGCCGGGTGTCGACAGTTCGGTGATGATGCGCGTTCTGTTGCCTGCGGGCGGTTCCGCAACAGACCACAAGGTGGCTCCTCCAGCCGATCGGGCTTCGACGGGCAAGCGCATGGTGGCATGTGAGCCGTCTGTCAGTGTCCTCACTCCAGTCGCGAAGCTGCTCCAGCCTTCCCGCTGCATCACCTGATGTTTCATCGAAGTCGAGATTCTGCATCGCCCGCGCAAACGCGGGCGATTATTCTTTCGCGGGCGGCCGTTTCGACATCAGCCCCAACGCAATGCCGCCGATGGCAAGCAGTGGGATCATCCGCTTCACGCCGATGATCCGCACGGCCTGCAGGGCGGTCGCCATGACGATTGGGTCGCCGAGCGCGGTTTGCAGCGTCGATTTTGCGGCTTCCACGGGACGCTGACGGATGGTGCGTTTGCGCAGTGCGTAGCAGATTGCCGCCATCGCCGCGCAGACAAAGAACACCGCTGCGCCCGCGAGGCAGGCATAGACCGGCCCATATGTGTTGAGCACGGCTATGAAGGCTGCCCCGCACAGAAACCCGGTGGTGATGAAAAGACAAACTGCAACAGCAGCGGCGAGCGAAGTGAGCCGCATCGCCGTCCCGGCGCTTTCCTTTAGATCATCAAGGAGTTTGTCGAGCATGAAAGCCTCGATCAATGAAATAGGATAAACAAAAAGGCGGCCGCCGGCGCGCCCGCCTTGAAGGCTTAAAGAGCTAGCGGCGCCACGTCACGCCGATCAGGAAGCCGAGGCCGATGGCGAGACCAATGGCTGCGAGAGGGCGTTCAGTGATGGCATCTTCGAGCGTTTCTTCCAGGGTGTTGGCAGCGTCCTGCGCCATGTCGAGCGCCGCGCTTCCGCGCTCTGCCGCATCGGAGACGGCGGCATCGACCTGCGCGCGAGCCTGACGATAGCCTCGCCTGGCGCGGGTCTGCGCCGTGCCGGCGAGCGAATTCAGCGACTCGGTGAGTTGCTGCGCGAGATTTGAAACGTCCTTTCTGACGGCATCGAAATCTTTCTGAAGGCGGTCAAGGGTGGCTTGATCTGTCATGTGCTGGATTTCCCGTTACCGGTACGCGACATCGAAATGCCCGCCGCATGGCGGGCGTGTGCAGCACAAACGCGCCCCCGCCATGGAAGGTTCCCGCGGCCTCAATCAACGGGAAGCTGCTGATTGCGTTCAGACATAATGTGTTCCTTGATGACCAAGCCGACGATCAGGAGCGGAGACGATAAAAATGCGCCCATCGGCCCCCACAGCCAGGTCCAGAACGCCAGCGCCAGAAACACCGCGAGCGCATTGAGCGACAATCGCCGCCCGATGATCGTCGGTGTCACGAAGTGTCCCTCGACGAAGGCGATCCCCGCAAAGGCGAGAGGCGCGACCAGCGCGCCGCCAAGGGTTGGCATCGCGACGATCCCGACACATAGCAGGATCGCAAACATCAGGATCGGCCCGATGATGGGAATGAAGTTCAGTGTCGCTGCAAGCCCGCCAAGCCCCGCCGAATTTGGTATCTGCGTGAACGCACAGGTGATCCCTGTGGCGACGCCGACACCGGCGTTGATAAGGGTGACGGTCAGAAGATAACCCCCAAGATTGGTTTCGATGGCATTGAGGATTCTCAGCATCCGCAGCCGGGATTCGTGATTGGGGAAGTTCATCACCAGCGCGCGTCGCAGATCCGGCCAGCTTGCGATGAAGAGAACCAGCACCGCGAAGAACAACAAAATCTCCGTAAAGGTCGGAGACAGAAATTCGATCGTGGGCTGTACCCATGAAATCTTCGGAAGCTGAAGCGATGGCTCTGCCGCCCCCGACCCGCCAAGCAGCATCTGCAGTTGATGCCAGATAGCCAGCGGGCGGTCGAATACGTGCAGCTTGTCCTTCAGGATAGGACCCAGTTGAGGCAGCTTGCCGAACCAGTCCATCACTGGCACGGAGATCAGCCCGATCATCAGCACAAAAGCCGCCCATGTCAGGACGACGATCAGCACCGCCGACACCGGGCGCGGCACATAAAAGGCCTCAAGGCGTTTGGCTGCGGGCGAGAGCATGGTGCCGAGAATGACCGCGGTGACGACCGGCAGAAAGAACGCGCGCCCCACATACAGCACAGCGACGATGGCAAGGATCAGCAGTGCGACAAGGCAGAGCGAGACGATTTCAGCACGCTGGATGATGGGAGGAGAAAGGGCGACGCTTTCGGGGACAGGCTCGCCAACAGTTTCGATCGCGCGCTTGTGCATAGGTTCTTCGCTCGATCGGTATCCGGCGATAGCCTCAACTTGAAACAAACTGACAGGACTGCCGGCCACCCGTCAGATGCGACAAAACCCTTCCCCGCGAGACCAGCGGTCTCAAGAGGCCCCGGACTGACAGGCGTCATAACGAGAATCATGAGGCAATGGTTCCTCGCGTAGTTTGTGATCCCCATCTCCAAAGGGGTAAGGAACCGCAAGGCTTGTCTGCGCATTGGCTTCGCGCTCGCATCATGTGATGCGTGGAGGCGTGGTGTTATGAGTGACATGGCTGGCGGTGTGAAGGGCTTCTTTGCATTACACTCGATATTGAGATGGGGCAGTGGTGTATCTGCTGCCGGTGTATCCGTTATAGCGGTGGCGACGATGATGGCCGGACCGGCTTCGGCACAGTCGCTGAGTTACGCAGCACAGCCGGGCCTGTACTGGCCGCAGAATTCAGCCGCGCCATCGGGCGTGCCCGGTGATGAAGCTTCCGAGGATGCGGCCTTGCCAGATCGGTTGCGACGTTCGGTGGTGTCTTATCCGAGCCGCGAGGCACCGGGCACGATCATCATCGATACGCGCCACACTTATCTCTACCTCGTTCTCGGTGGCAATCGTGCTATCCGCTATGGTGTCGGCGTCGGACGACAGGGGTTCACATGGTCAGGCGTGCAGACCATTTCTCGCAAGGCGGAATGGCCCGACTGGCGTCCGCCTGCGCAGATGATTGCGCGTCAGCCCTATCTGCCGCGTTTCGTCGCGGGTGGGCCGGGCAATCCGCTTGGCGCACGGGCGATGTATCTTGGCCATAGCGACTACCGCATCCACGGCACCAACGACCCCACCACCATCGGCAAGTTCGTCTCGAGCGGTTGCATCCGCCTGACCAACACCGATGTCGAAGATCTGTTCAACCGCGTGAAGGTGGGCGCCAAGGTGATCGTGCTGCCGAAGGGTGGTTCTCCGCAATTTGAAGCAAAACGCACGTTGCCATCTCAAGCCTCGCTAACCGGAACTACGAAAAGAGCCGGCCAGCCGATGCAATTGTCGAGGCTCGATTAACGCTATCCCGCTAGGACGCGCAGGATGGGTGTGAGGAGAAGTGGAATGCCGCCGAAACATGCGACATGGATCGCAAGCGTTGCCGCGGGGTTGACGATCGCCGTCGTCGTCTCCGGTTCGCCGGCGCAAGCCCAGGATTTCTTCTCATCGCTGTTCGGCGGGTTCGTGCAGCCGAGTTATCATGCTCCTTCGCTGCCGTTTGCCGAGTCGGGCTACGACGACAACGCCGCACCGGAGCAGCCGCGTGTCATAGCGGGCCCCTCGAAAGCTTACTGCGTACGCACCTGCGATGGCCGGTATTTCCCGATGGGAGCGACAGGTAGCGAGAGCAAGACAGAGATGTGCCAGAGTCTTTGTCCTGCCAGCGCAACCAAGGTAGTGTTCGGGCATGATATCGACAGCGCGGCGACTGAGAGCGGAAAACCCTATTCGGCGCTCCCGAATGCCTTCCGCTATCGCAACGAACTCGTGACCGGGTGTACCTGCAACGGCAGCACCCCAGGCGGGCTCGCGCATATCGATATCACGAATGACCCGACGCTGCGTAAGGGGGACCTGATCGCAACTGCCGATGGCTCACTGGTGGCGAGCGGGAGCAAGAGCAAGGGCGGACGGGTGACGCTGAAGGCCAGCCCGGCGCAGACGAAGCGCGCAGCCTCCTACTTTGCGACCATTCCCGTCATGGCGGCACAGTAACCCGTTCCCGAACGGGAACTTCAGATTCCGACGCGCGTTGGCCTCTCCGAGAAGTGGCGATTTCATGTTTGCCGCTGTCAAACAAACGGGGCCTTCATGTCATTGCTCATCAGCGCGTTGATTACGTTCGTCGTTGTTATTCTGGTTCTGTATCTGGTCAACATGCTGCCGATCGAGGGGCGGGCCAAGCAGATCATCCGCATTGTCGTCATCATCATCGGCATCCTCTCGCTGGTGCGATATATCATGTTGTAGAGCATCAAGGGTCATTGCGGGGCATAGTCGTTCGAAGAACGGCACCGCTTCGCTCTCCTATGACCCGGCAATCCATCTCTTTTTAAAGATGAATGCGTGGATCAAGTTCGTGTGTGACGATTTTAGGCAGACATGAAAAAGCCCGGCGCTTAAGCCGGGCTTTTTTATTCATTGCCGGAGCCTTCAGGACGCCAGTGTCTGCCGTGCTGCTTCCTTGATCTCGCGGCGGCGCGCATGAAGGATGAATTCGGTGTAGCCGTTCGGCTGCTCGCGGCCCTTGAAGATCAGGTCACAGGCCGCCTGGAAGGCGATGCCATCATAGCACGGCGCCATCGGCGTGTAGTCCGGGTCACCCTCGTTCTGCTTGTCGACAACGATGGCCATGCGCTTGAGCGCTTCCATGACCTGCTCGCGGTCGATCACGCCATGATGCAGCCAATTGGCGAGCAGTTGGCTGGAAATGCGCAGCGTGGCACGGTCTTCCATCAGGCCGACATTGTGGATGTCCGGCACCTTCGAGCAACCGATGCCCTGATCGAGCCAGCGCACGACGTAGCCGAGGATGCTCTGGCAGTTGTTGTCGAGTTCTTCCTTCACATCGTCCGATGACCAGTTCGAATTGGCGAGTGGAATGGTGAGGATCTCGGAGAGTTTGGCGCGCGGACGCGACTTCAGTTCCTTCTGCCGGGCATCGATATCGACAAGGTGATAGTGCATCGCGTGCAGCGTGGCTGCGGTCGGCGAGGGGACCCACGCGGTCGCAGCACCTGCCTGCGGATGCGCGATCTTCTGCGCCAGCATGTCCGCCATCTTGTCGGGCGCGGCCCACATGCCCTTGCCGATCTGCGCATGGCCGGGAAGGCCGTCGAGCAGGCCGGTATCGACGTTGGAATCCTCGTAGGCCTTGATCCAGGCGCTCGCTTTCATCTCCGCCTTGCGGACCAGCGGGCCGGCTTCGATCGAGGTGTGGATTTCGTCACCGGTGCGGTCGAGGAAGCCGGTGTTGATGAAACAGACGCGCTCGGATGCGTTCTGGATGCAGTTCTTGAGGTTGATGGTGGTGCGGCGCTCCTCGTCCATGATGCCGACCTTGAGCGTGTTGGCCGGCAGCGACAGCACTTCTTCCACGCGGCCGAACAGCCGCACGGTCAGCGCTACCTCATCCGGGCCATGCAGCTTCGGCTTGACGATGTAAACCGAGCCGGCGCGGCTGTTGCGGCGCTCCTTCAGGTCGTGCAGCGCGAGCAACGCGGTGATGGCGGCATCGAGAATGCCTTCGGGGATCTCATGACCGGCGGCGTCGAGCACGGCATCCGTGTACATGTGGATGCTGACATTGCGCACCAGCATCAGGCTGCGGCCGGAGAGCGTCAGTTCCTTGCCATCGCGGCCGATGTAGGCGCGGTCCTCGTTCAGCGCGCGATGGACCGTCTTGCCGCTCTTGCTGAATTCAGCCTTGAGCGTGCCCTGCATCAGACCAAGGGCGTTGCGGTAGATCAAAACCTTGTCCTCGGCATCGACGGCGGCGACGCTGTCCTCCATGTCGAGGATCGTCGTTACCGCGGATTCGATGACGATGTCGTTGACGCCGGCGGGATCGTCCTTGCCGATCGGGGCCGTGCGGTCAATCTCGATATCGATGTGCAGGCGGTGATTGACGAGCAGAATCGCCGAGGGGGCGGCGGCATTCCCGCGATGGCCGATGAACTGCGCGGGGTTCTTCAGCGCGGTTATGCTGCTGGCCAGCCGCGCGACCAGTTCGCCCTTCTCAACGGAATAGCCGGTGACGTCGGCATGGCTGCCCTTGGCGAGCGGCACGGACTGGTCAAGAAACTCCTTGGCCTTGGCGATGACCTTGGCGCCGCGATTCTTGTCGTAGCCGTTCTTCTTGTAATCGGCGTCGTAGGGAATGGCGTCGGTGCCGTACAGCGCGTCATACAGGCTGCCCCAGCGCGCGTTGGCGGCGTTGAGCGAATAGCGCGCGTTGCTCAGCGGCACGACAAGCTGCGGGCCGTGAATGTGGGCGATTTCGTCATCGACATTGGTCGTTTTGACCGGCCGCGTTGGCTGCTCGGGGACGAGGTAGCCGATCTCTTTCAGAAACGCGGTGTAAGCGGCGAGGTCGATCGGCTTGCCGCGATGTGCGCGATGCCATTCGTCGATCTGCTTTTGCAGTTCGTCGCGCTTTTTCAAAAGCGCCTGATTGTCAGGCGCGAATTCCTTCACGAGCGTGGCAACGCCGTTCCAGAATTTCTCGGCGGAAATTCCGCTGCCAGGTACGGCTTCCTTCTCGACGAACTCCGCGAGGACAGGAGCAATCTTCAGGCCGGCGATTTCTGTGCGAGTCATTTCAGTCCCATTCCCAAACAGCCACCGGTGGCCATTTCAAAAAATGGAATGAAATGCCCGCCGAAATGAATTGGATTGAGACGATCTAACGATAAACACCCCGTAAAGAGAAGCGTTTTGCTGCACAGCACCTATTAGACCTATGGCGCACGGATGCGACTATGCGTTTCGATTTTGCAAATCTCTTTTTACAAAATTTACAAGTTTACATTATCAATAGCTGACTTTGTCGCGAGTGGTGAGACGCACTCAAATGTGAGCAGCAATGTCCATCGGTTCCTGCTGTAGAACATGGCTCTCAAGCAGCATCCGCTCGATCTCGCCGATCGCCTGAAGAATGGGTGAGGTTGCAGTGTCGAGAACCAGTGCAGCGGCGGACGGGGGCTGGTAGTCGGTGCCGGTACCGGTAAACCCGGGCAGGCCGCCCGCCCGAGCCTTGGCATAATGGCCTTTCGGGTCGCGGTCCTCGCAAACCTCGGCGGATGTCGACACGTAGATTTCGCGGAACAGATCGCCTGCGATGCGGCGAGCCTGGGCGCGATCCTCCGCGGCGGGGGATACCGCGGCGACGATGGCGATGTGGCCGTTGCGGGCGAGATGGGCTGCGACTTCGGCGAGGCGGCGGATGTTTTCGCGCCGGTCGTCGGCGGAAAACCCGAGATCGCTGTTGAGGCCTGCGCGCAGCGTGTCGCCGTCGAGCAATATCGCGGAGCCGCCGCGGCTGAACAGCCTGCGCTCCAGTGCGCGTGCAAGCGTCGACTTGCCTGCGCCGGGCAGGCCCGTGAACCACAGCACCGCGCCGGAGTGATGATGCCGCGCCGCGCGCTCCTGCGGTTGCAGGGCGGATTCGACGGGGACGATATCGACCGGCACCGCGCGCTGTCCGGCATCGATGCTGAGCACGAGTCCGCCGCCTGCGATGCGGCCGTTGACCTCGATCACCAGCCGTCCGTTGCGCGGATTGTCCGCATAGGGATCGGCGGCTGCGGGGCGGGCGAGCGAGAGATCGATTTCGCCGACATGGTTGCGCGCGATCGAGGTGCTCGCGACGCCCGTCAATTCGCCGGGATCGACGGCCTTCTCGACGGCGACCACGGTGGCGCGGCTTTCCATCGTGTCGATGCGGACGAGAACCGTGTCGCCGGTTTTCAGCGGCGCCTCGTGCAGCCAGAAGATGCGGGCGTGCAGGCGGCGGGTGTCGCGTGGAGCCGTGGCCGTGTGGGCGATGACGTCGCCGCGCTCAAGAAACAGTTCGCGGTCGAGCGTGATGCCGACCGAGCGGCCCGCACCTTGCGGCCCGTTTAAGGGGGTGTTCGGCCAGCTCTCGACGGTCTTGATCTTGGCGATCTTGCCCGCCGGCATGATGACGATTTCATCGCCGGGTGCGAGCCGTCCGGCCTCGATGCGGCCCGCGATGATGCGGCGGTCGTCGAATTTGTAGATCGCCTGCACCGGCAGGCGCAGCGGCAACTCGGTGAGAGCCCGTGTCGGCGTCAAGGTGTCGAGCGCGCCGACGACGGTCGGGCCCTTGTACCAGGCGATGCGCGGCGTGTTGTGCGCGACGCCATCGCCGTCGCGGGCGGAAATCGGGATCACGGCAGCCGGGGTCACGCCGAGTCCGGTGAGATGCTCGCTGATCTCGCGCTTGATGTCCTCGAACCGGGGCTGGCTGAAATCGACGCGGTCCATTTTATTGATGACGACGCAGACCTGCTTCACGCCGAGCAGATGCAGCAGATAGCCATGGCGGCGTGTCTGGTCGCGCACGCCTTCCAGCGCGTCGATAATCAGCACGGCAGCGTCGGCTTGCGAGGCGCCAGTGATCATGTTGCGCAGGAATTCGGCATGGCCGGGCGCGTCGATCAAAACGATGTCGCGCGACGGCGTGCGGAAACGGATCTGCGTGGTGTCGATGGTAATGCCTTGGTCGCGCTCGGTCTGCAATGCGTCGAGCAGGAACGACCATTCGAACGGCATGCCGCGCCGCGCGCTGACGGCTTTCAGCATTTCGAGCTTGCCGTCCGGCAGGCTGCCGGTCTCATGCAGCAGGCGGCCGACAAGGGTGGATTTGCCGTGGTCGACGTGGCCGACGATGACGATGGAAACCTGCGGGCGCTCGTCGGTTGGGGCGTGCGGAACGACGGAAGGGGAAACAAGAATGGTCATGACGCTGCTCCCCTCACAGATAGCCGGCGACGCGCAGCCGCTCGAACGCATCTTCGGTTTCATGGTCGAGCGCGCGGCCGGCGCGCTCCGGCACCTTGGTGCTGTGCAATTCGGCGAGAATCTCGGGAATGCTCGATGCGTTTGAGGTGACCGGATGGGTGATGTCCTTGTCGCCAAGCGAGCGATAACGCTTGCCGTTCTTTGACAGATAAAGCGGGATGATCGGAATGTTCTCGCGCTGGGTGTAGGCCCAGATGTCGATCTCGGTCCAATGCAGGATTGGATGGATGCGCAAATGGGCACCGGGCGGCACCGAAGCGTTGAAGTGATCCCAGAACTCCGGCGGCTGGTCACGAACGTCCCATCCGCCTTCCGTGCCGCGCGGCGAGAACACGCGTTCCTTGGCGCGGGTGGCTTCCTCGTCGCGGCGGATGCCGGCGATCAGGCCGTCGAAACCATACTTGGCAAGTGCGAGCTTGAGCCCTTCGGTCTTGCGCGCTGCGGAGCGGGCGGCCGGCGGCAGCGTGGGGTCGATCTCTTCCACCGGCGGGCAGAAGTCGACCTTGAGATCGAGGCCCCACTCCTTCGCGTAGTGATCCCGGAAGGCATACATCTCCGGGAACTTCTTTTGCGTGTCGACGTGCAGGCATGGGAACGGCACCTTGCCGAAGAACGCCTTGCGCGCCAGCCAGATCATGACGTTCGAATCCTTGCCGAGCGACCACAGCAAGGCGAGCCGTTTCAGGCGCGCGAACCCTTCCCGAAGAATGTAGATGCTTTGTGCTTCAAGCTCGTCGAGATGGTCCATGCGTCCTCATCGTTGGTTGCTATTCCGATCCCGGGGCCAGCTTGACGCGCAGGCCGTCGGTTTCGGGAGTCATCAGGATTTGGCAGGCAAGCCGCGAGTTCGGCTCGACGAAAAACGCTCCGTCGAGCATGTCGATTTCCTCATCGCTCGGCGGCGCAAGCCGCTCGACCCATTCCGGGTCGACATAGACGTGGCAGGTTGCGCAGGCGCAGGCGCCCCCGCATTCGGCCTTGATCGAAAGTCCCCAATCGCGGATGACCTCCATGACGCGCCAGCCGTTGAGAGCTTCCAGTTTGTGCTCGCGGCCGTCGCGATCTTCGACAACAAGATACATTTCCCTTGTTTCACTGGTTGGGAGGCAAAAATTCTTCGATCAGATCGTTAAGTAGTAGAATTATATTCTATTTGGTGTATCTAACAGATACATATATAGAAATAAATTCTAGTCAATCTCAGAATTTAGGCTCCGAGTTATCATGCGCTTCCTGCCGATCTTTCTCGACCTTCAAGCCGGGCCCGTTCTTCTGGTGGGCGCAGGGGATCTGGTGCGGGCAAAGCTGCGGCTGCTGTTGTCAGCGGGAGCGCGGGTGAGATGGTTTGCCGTGGATGGCGACTACGACACCGGCCTCGATAGAGAGGTTGCAGTCCGGGTCGAACGCGCCGGCGATCCTTTAACAGCCGACCTGAATGGTGTCATCGCCATTCTCTGCGCCGGGGCGGGAGAGTTGGGCGAAACCATGGCGGCACGGGGGCGCACGCTCGGCATCCCCGTGAACGTCATGGACGACCTTAAGCATTCCACTTTCATCTTTCCGGCCATCGTCGATCGCGGCGATGTCGTCGTCGCGGTCGGCACCGGCGGCAGCTCGCCGGTGGTGGCGCGGCGTGTGCGCGAGAAGATCGAAAGCATTTTGCCCGCGCGCATCGGTGACCTTGCAGCTTTCATCGGCCGCTGGCGCAAGCCGATGCAGGCGCGGCTGCCGGAGATGTCGGCGCGGCGGACATTCTGGGAGCGCATCGTCGATGGCCCGATCGGCGCGCTGGTTCTGTCCGGGCGCGAGAGCGAGGCCGAACGCGCGCTGAATGCGATCGAAGATCCCGTCGCCTTCGCATCCGAACGCGGTCTCGTCACGTTGGTCGGCGCAGGGCCGGGCGATCCCGATCTTCTCACGATCAAGGCGCTCCGTGCGTTGCAGGACGCCGACGTGATCTTCTATGACGATCTGGTGTCGCGCGAAGTGCTCGATCGCGCCCGCCGCGATGCCGCGCGCGTCTCGGTTGGCCGCCGCATCGGCAAGCCGGGGATTGGGCAGGAGGCCACCAACAGACTGATGATCGAAGCCGCGCGCGAGGGCAAACGTGCCGTTCGCCTCAAGGGCGGCGATTCCTTCATTTTCGGTCGCGGCGGCGAGGAGATCGCGGCGCTGCGCGAAGCGGGTGTAGCTTACGCCGTCGTTCCGGGCGTCACCGCTGGCATAGGAGTGGCGGCGCAATTCGAGGTGCCGCTGACGTTCCGCAAGAAGGCCACGCGCATTACCTTCCTCACGGCGCACAAGACTCATGATGCCGAGACAGTGGACTGGTCGCTGCTAACAGACGTCGCGATGACGGTGGTGGTTTACATGGGCATCACTGCGGCGCCTGCGATCCGCGCGGGAATGCTGGCCGCGGGTCGCTCGCCGAATACGCCAGTCGGTGTGTTCGCGCGTGTGACGCGGCCGGATGCGAAGGCCGTGGTCGGCACGCTCGACCAGCTTCCAGATCTCGTCACGCAGGTGGAGAACGGCCCCGCGATCCTCATCATCGGAGATGTTGTGTCGCGCTCGCTGCCATGGCGGCGTTCGGATTTCGATCGGCTGGCCGCCAGCCTGATGGAGAAAGTCGAGTGACGGCATTGGATATGAAAGTTGCGGATGTAGCGTCGTTGGACGCGCGATTGAACGATGCTTCGCCTGCGGACATCATTCGCGCGGCGCGCGATGCGGTCGGGCGCGACAAGCTCGCGCTGGTGTCGTCGTTCGGCACGGAATCGGCGGCGCTGTTGAAATTCGCAGCGGATGTCGATCCGGCGATCCCGGTCGTGTTTCTCGATACCGGCTGGCTGTTCGAGGAAACGCTCACCTACCGCAACACGCTGATCGACCACCTCGGCCTGACCGACGTGCGCACGATCCATCCATTGACCGGGGATGTCGCGCGGCAGGACGCGGATCGCGAATTGTGGCTGACCGATCCGGACCGCTGCTGTCATTTGCGCAAGGTCGAACCGCTCATTCGCGCGCTCGCCCCGTTCGCGGCCTGGCTCAATGGCCGCAAGCGATTTCAGGGCGGCGTGCGCGCGGCCATTCCTGTTGTCGAGCTCGAAGGCGAGCGATTGAAATTCAATCCGCTGGCCAACGTGACGGCAGAGGAATTGAAGGCGCTTTATGCCGATGCGAAGCTGCCGCAGCACCCTTTGGTCGCATCCGGCTTCGCGTCGGTCGGGTGCATGCCATGCTCAAGTCGAAGTGCGCCGGGAGAAGACGCGCGCGCCGGTCGCTGGCGCGGAAGAGCCAAGACAGAATGTGGCATTCACGTTGCGAAGACTTGATAGCACGTTCGTTACGCTTCGCATCAAACAAAGAAATCCCGTTTCGTTGACGTAAGTACGCGGGTTTCGGACTGTAGCTCCATCGCCGATGACGTTTTGTCGTCAGCTCGAATGGAGATTTGGATGATCCGTCGTACCCTGCTTGCGCTCACGGGTGTGGTGATCGCGGGTACCGCGCATGCTGCCGACTATTCGTTGCTGAATGTGTCGTATGATCCGACGCGCGAGCTTTACGCCGACTTCAACAAATCATTTGCGGCTGCCTATCAGAAGGAAACCGGCAAGACCGTCGAGATCAAGCAGTCGCATGGCGGCTCTGGCTCGCAGGCGCGCTCGGTGATCGACGGTCTGCAGGCGGACGTTGTGACGCTCGCTTTGGCCTATGACATCGATGCCCTTGCCAATAAGCGCGTGCTGAAGCAGGACTGGCAGAAAAATCTACCGCAGAATTCGTCGCCTTATACCTCGACGATTGTTTTCCTTGTCCGCAAGGGAAACCCGAAGGTAATCAAGGACTGGGATGATCTCATCAAGCCCGGCGTCAGTGTGATTACCCCCAACCCGAAAACATCGGGCGGCGCGCGCTGGAATTATCTCGCGGCTTGGGGTTACGCGCAGAAGAAATACGGCTCCGAAGACAAGGCGCGCGAATTTGTCGCGAAGATCTACAAGAACGTGCCGGTGCTCGATACCGGCGCGCGAGGCTCGACCGTGACATTCGTCGAGCGTGGCGTGGGCGACGTGCTGCTCGCTTGGGAAAATGAGGCATGTCTGGCCGTGAAGGAATTCGGTGCGGACAAATTCGAGATCGTGATGCCGTCGATTTCCATCCTTGCCGAACCGCCGGTGGCGATTATCGACAGTGTCGTCGACAAGAAGGGGACGCGCGCTGTTGCCGAAGCCTATCTGAAACATTGGTACACGCCGGAAGCCCAGGAGATCGCAGCGCGTAATTTCTACCGTCCGCGTGATCCGGAAGTTGCCAGGAAATATGCGGCGAACTTCGCCAAGGTTCGCCTGCTCACTATCGACGATGTGTTTGGGGGATGGACCAAGGCCCAGAAAGAACACTTCGCCGAGGGCGGTGTGTTCGACATGATCTACAAGAACTGACGTAATTTTTGATCGACAAGGGCTGCCGGGTGCATCACATGCGCCCGGCAGTCACGGTTTATCGAAGCAAGCGAGGCGCTGTGAGTGTGTTGACGAGGCGGAGCGTGCTGCCGGGGTTCGGGCTGACCCTCGGGCTCACTCTCACATGGCTATCGATCCTGATTCTGCTGCCGCTTGCGTGTCTGTTCCAGAAGAGCGCGGAGCTCGGCTGGTCCGGGTTCTTTGATGCGGTGACGAGCGGGCGCACGCTTCATGCGTTGTCGGTGTCGTTTGGGATCGCGTTCGCCGCGGCGCTGGTCAATCTCGTGGGCGGCGTCATCGTCGTCTGGGCCCTGACGCGCTATGATTTTCCGGGCCGCCGCCTGTTCGATGCGATCGTGGATATTCCCTTCGCGCTGCCAACGGCGGTCGCGGGCATCGCGTTGAGCACGTTGTTCGGCGCGAAGGGCTGGCTTGGCGCGCCGCTGGCGGCGCTGGGCATCAAGGTGGCGTTCACGCCGCTCGGCATTTTCGTGGCGATGATCTTCATCGGCATTCCGTTCGTCGTGCGCACGGTGCAGCCGGTGCTGGCCGATCTGGAGCCGGAACTGGAGGAGGCCGCGAGCAGCCTCGGTGCGCGGCGCTGGCAGGTCATCACCAGGGTCATCCTGCCGAGCCTGACGCCCGCCATTCTCACCGGCTTCGCGCTCGCTTTCGCGCGCGCGGTCGGCGAATACGGCTCGGTGATTTTCATCGCGGGCAACCTGCCGAATGTGTCGGAGATCGCGCCGCTGCTGATCGTGATCCGGTTGTCCGAGTTCCGCTATGCCGATGCGACCGCGATCGCGGTCGTCATGCTGGTCGCGGCTTTCCTGATTATCTTCGTGATCAACCGTATTCAGCGCTGGGCACAGACCCGTGGCGCCGCGGGGCATTAAAATGAGCGATCTCGTCCTCACCACACCCCGCATTCTGCCGCTGGCGCGCCCCGATGCGCGCTCGGAGCCGCGCATTCTGCGTTGTCTTGTCATCGGCTTCGCGATCACGTTCCTGTCGGTGTTCGTTCTGTTGCCGCTGATCCTGGTTTTCGCCACCGCGCTCGCCAAGGGTGCGTCGGGCTATTTCGATGCGTTGTCCGGGCCCGAGACGCTATCGGCGATCCTGCTGACGTTGACGACGGCGCTGATCTCGGTGAGCGCGAATCTCGTGTTCGGCCTTTTGGCGGCGTGGGTGATTGCCAAGTTCGAGTTCAGAGGCAAGACGCTGCTGATCACGCTGATCGATCTGCCCTTCTCGGTGAGCCCGGTCATTTCGGGACTTGTGTTCGTGCTGCTGTTCGGCATGCAGGGTTTGTTCGGTGTCTGGTTGCAGCAGCACGACATTCAAATTCTGTTCGCCGCGCCGGGGATCGTGCTAGCGACGACGTTCGTCACGTTCCCGTTCGTCGCCCGCGAATTGATCCCGCTGATGCAGGAGCAGGGCACGCAGGAGGAAGAAGCCGCGATCTCGCTCGGCGCGTCCGGGCTTCAGACATTTTTTCGCGTCACCGTCCCCAACATCAAATGGGGCATCCTGTACGGCGTGCTGTTGTGCAACGCGCGGGCGATGGGCGAATTCGGCGCGGTGTCGGTGGTGTCCGGCCATATCCGCGGCGAAACCAACACGATGCCACTGCTCGTCGAAATTTTATACAACGAGTACCAACTCGTCGCGGCGTTCGCCGTCGCCTCGCTGCTCGCATTGCTGGCGCTGGTGACGCTGGTTGCCAAGACCATCCTCGAAGGACATTTGGAAGGAGAACCCGCAAATGACGATTGATGTTCGCAATCTCGTCAAACGGTTCGGCGCGTTCAAGGCACTCGACGATGTCAGCCTGAGGGTCGATGATGGGGAACTGCTGGCGCTGCTCGGCCCGTCCGGCTCGGGCAAGACCACGCTTCTGCGCATCATTGCGGGCCTCGATTGGCCGGATACAGGCTCGGTGCGGTTCGATGGCAATGATGCGCTGTCGCGCGGCGCGGGCGAGCGCAATGTCGGCTTCGTCTTCCAGCACTATGCGCTGTTCCGTCATATGACGGTGTTCGAGAACGTCGCCTTTGGTCTGCGGGTGCAGCCGCGCGCGGTGCGCCCGGGCGAGGATGTGATTCGGCGGCGCGTGAAGGAGTTGCTCGACCTCGTGCAACTGGACTGGCTGTCCGACCGCTATCCCGCGCAACTCTCCGGCGGTCAGCGGCAGCGTATCGCGCTTGTGCGCGCGCTGGCGATCGAGCCGCGCATTCTGCTGCTCGATGAGCCGTTCGGCGCGCTCGATGCCAAGGTGCGCAAGGAATTGCGGCGCTGGTTGCGCCAGTTGCACGACGAGATTCATGTCACCTCGATTTTCGTCACCCACGATCAGGAAGAGGCTCTCGAAGTCGCCAACCGCGTGGTGGTGATGGACAAGGGCAGGATCGAGCAGGTCGGCTCGCCGGGCGATGTCTATGACAATCCGGCGAGCGCTTTCGTGCATGGCTTTATCGGCGAATCCATCGTGTTGCCCGTGCATGTCGTGGACGGCCAGGTTCGCCTCGGCGAGACAACGCTTGCGCTGGATTCGCAGGGCAGCGCTGCGGGGCCCTCGAAACTGTTCATCCGCCGCCATGATGTCGCGGTGGGTCCTGCGGGCAGCGGGCTTCTCGAGGGCGACGTCAGGCATGTGCGCACGTTCGGGCCCACCCAGCGGGCCGATATCGCGCTGCATGTCGGCGGCGGCGAGACCGTGATCGAAATCGATGCGCCGCGCGACCGTGGGCTCAAGTCCGGCGATGTGGTGGGGCTTGAGCCTCGCCGGTTCCGGATTTTCGCCGGGGCGTAAATCCGGGAGCCGGGCGCACGCCTGCTATTCCTGAAAATTGCTCCGCGTTCACCTTTCAGCCATGGTTCCTGTGCAACAACGGCTTTCTCAAGGGGCCTTTGCACACATGTTACGATTAGCCGTCGCCATTCTGGGATTGCTCGTGCTCGCCGGTTGCGCCGGTAACGACATCTCCACCGAGCAGCCATCCTTTTATGCCAGCATGGCGAACCCGAACGCGAAGCTTGATGCCGGTGCGGCGGCCTCGATGATCTCCCAATACCGCCAGAACAACGGATTGGGCGCGGTGACGATCGATTCCGAATTGATGGCCGCCGCCGAAACGCAGTCGCGGGCGATGGCTGGCAAGAACAAGCTCGATCACGATGTCGCGGCTCCGTTCGCCAAGCGCGTGAAGGCGTCGGGCTTCAATGCCGCAAAGGCGGTCGAGAACATTTCCGCCGGTTATCACACCATGGCGGAAGCGTTTTCCGGCTGGCGCGATTCGCCCTCGCACCGTGCCAACATGCTGGCGTCCGGCGTGACCAAAATGGGCATCGCCGCGGTCTATGCACCGAATTCCAAATACAAGGTGTTCTGGACCATGATCCTGGCCGCGCCGGATCGCTAGAGCATTTTCAAGTGAAGCATGTCCTCGGGCTTGACCCGAGAGTGGAAACCGGTTCGCGTTAAGAAAACGCGTCGAAAAAATTGAACCCTCCCCTGCGCTTGTCGGGATTGACGACGCAACGATCACGCTCCACGTTCTCTGCGATAATCTTCAAGACGCAGGAGCACGCAATGGGTTCACTGGCAGGCAAGGCCGCCGTTATCACCGGATCGACCAGCGGCATCGGTCTCGCTTATGCACGCGCGCTCGCCAAGGCCGGCGCGAATATCGTGCTCAACGGCATGGGTGAACCCGCTGATATCGAAAAGGAACGCTCCGGCATTGAGCGTGAGTTCGGCGTCAAGGCGGTGCATTCCCCGGCAGACATGACCAAGCCCGCCGAGATCGATGAGATGATCGCACTCGGCGAAAAGACCTTCGGCTCGGTCGATATTCTCATCAACAACGCCGGTATTCAGTTCGTCTCGCCGGTCGAGGAGTTTCCACCCGAGAAGTGGGACGCGATCATCGCCATCAATCTGTCGTCTGCCTTTCATGCCATCCGCGCCGCCGTGCCCGGGATGAAAAAGCGCGGCTGGGGCCGTATCATCAACACCGCCTCGGCGCATTCGCTGGTGGCGTCGCCCTTCAAGTCGGCCTATGTCGCGGCCAAGCACGGCATCGCGGGCCTCACCAAGACCGTGGCGCTGGAGCTTGCGACCTTCAAGATCACCTGCAACGCGATCAGCCCCGGCTATGTCTGGACGCCTCTGGTGGAGAGGCAGATCCCGGATACCATGAAGGCGCGCAACATGACCAAGGAGCAGGTCATCAAGGACGTGATGCTGCAGGCGCAGCCGACCAAGGAGTTCGTGACATCCGAACAGGTCGCAGCCCTTGCAGTTTATTTGTGCGGCGATGACGCAGCCCAGATCACCGGCGCCAATCTGTCGATCGATGGCGGTTGGACAGCGGAGTAACTGTTTGGAAAAGGCCGGCTCAAGAATCCTGCCGCCCGCCGAAGGCAAGAACGTGCAGGCCGAGCTTGTGCTTGGCGATGGCGAACAGAAGAATGCTTTCGAACACCAGCGAGATCGAGGTGGCCGCGGCTGCGCCGTAACCGCTGTAGCGCGGCACCAGCGCCACGCACAGCACGAAGTTGATGACGAACGCGCTGGCGTACGTTAGCGCGCAGGAGTTCTGGTTGCCGCTCATGTTGAGAAGCCTTTCCACCGGGCCGATTGCCGCACGGGAGATCAATCCGATGGCGGCGACGAACATAATCCCATAGCCGGCGGTGAATTGCGGGCCGAACAACCACAATAACGGCTTGCCACATGTGAGCAGAACCAGCGTCGCGGCAAGCGATGGCCAGAACGTCCACTTGATCGCATGCTTCACATAGGCGGACAGCCGTTCGGTGTCGCCGCTTGTGTAGTATTCGGTAAAGCGATGCGCGGTTGTGGTGGCCATCGCGTAATGGATGAAGGATACCAGTGCCAGCGTTTTCACCACCGCGAAATAAAGGCCGACTTCTTCGGACGGCCGGAAATACTGCAGCACCAGGATGTCGGTATAGGACAACAGCAGATAGAAACCTTCCACCATCATGATGGGGAGCGACAGCTTGAGCCAGCTTGCGAGCGCGTAGTCGCGCGGGCCGCGTTCGATCGCAGTGCGCAGCTTGCGGTTCAGAATGAGCATCTGTCCCGTCATGGAGATCCACACCGCAGCGACACTCGCCATCATGGCAGCGGTGGCATCGAGATGCAGACCGAGGGTGACCATGCCCGCTGTAAATGCGATGATCAGTGTTTGACGGACGATGAATTGCGGCATCAGCCCAAGCCGAATCCAGTCATGAGAACGGGCAATGCCGTCCTGCATGTTGGCGACCACGAAGGCCGGCAATATCAGGCAGCCGATGTAAAGCGGCATCGCCAGGCCGGCTTCGAGCCAGGGCGTCACGAGATGGACGATGCCGGCGAAAACGAGGGCCATCAGGGTCGACGCGCCGAGCACCGTCAGGCGACTGCCGAGCAGGAAGCCGCGCAGGAGCGCCTGCTGGCCACTGCTGCGATATTCGGGAATGAGTTTCTGCGCCGAAACGGCGAGCCCGAAATCGAGCATGCTGCCGACCAGCAGCACCCACGTCCAGACGTAGACGTAGATGCCGTATTCCGAGCCGCTCATCCAGCGCGCCAGCAGAATCTGCGCCAGATATGCAAGGCCGGCGCTGAGTACGCGGATGGCAAACACGGCGCTCGCGAGACGGCTGGTCAGCGAGGCCTCGCTGGTGCCTCCCAACATGCCGCGTAGCCGCTCCAGCCAGGTCGATAGGCGGTTCGTCGAACTCTGAGCGTCCATAAGGGCCAAGGGGCGGTGATCCGTCTGCCGCATCGGCGGCGATGGTCCGACCTAGCAAGGATTCGTTAAGATAGGGTTGGGCGGCGGGCCTATCCCTTGAAGCCGCCATCGGCGAGGAAGGCCGCTTCCTCCACGGTCGTCTGTCGCCCGAGCATGGTGTTGCGATGGGGAAAGCGCCCGAATTTGCCAATGATGTCGGCGTGCTGCTCCGCGAACGCCAGATTGTTCACGTTGCCGAACGCGCGGAACACCGCGACGGAGCGAAGCTGGTCCTTGGGGTCTTCCGAATGCATCAGCGGCATGTACACGAAGGCGCGAAGGTCGGGGTCGATACGCTGGTCCATGCCCTGCTCGATGGCGCGCTTGGTGAGGGCGAGCGCCTGCGGATCGGTCGAGAACGCCTCGGCGCTGCCGCGAAACATGTTCCGTGGAAACTGATCGAGCACGATAATCAGCGCCAGCATGCCGTCGGCGGTCTTTTCCCAGTTGGCATGAAGGTCGTCGCGGGCTTCCTGCCACAGCTTGTGAAAACGTGCGCGCACTTCGGCGTCGAAATCCGCATCCGCCTTGAACCAGCGATCCTCGCCGGCGTTCCGCCAGAACGAAATGATGCCGTCGGGAGAAAACGAAGTTGTCATCGATCAGTATTCGCCATTTCTTCATCGCGCAGCGCGCGGCGGAGGATTTTTCCGACATTGGATTTCGGCAGCTCGTCGCGGAATTCGATGTGCCTTGGCGTTTTGTATTTGCTGAGCTGCTCGGCGGCGAAATCATGCAACGTCTGCTCGGTGAGATGAGGATCCGCCCTGACCACGAACGCTTTCACCACCTCGCCGGACTTCCCATCCGGAGCGCCGATCACCGCGCACTCCCGCACGCCGGGATGGCTTGAGAGGACTTCCTCGACCTCGTTCGGGTAGACGTTGAAGCCGGACACCAGGATCATGTCCTTTTTCCGGTCCACGATCCGAAGATAGCCCTCGGCCGATAACACGCCGATATCGCCGGTGCGGAAAAAGCCGTCCGCCGTCATCGCCTTCGCGGTTTCATCGGGCCTGTTCCAGTAGCCCCGCATCACCTGCGGGCCGCTTGCGCACACCTCGCCGCGCTCGCCGAGCGGTATTTCATGATCAGCGTCGTCGCGAATCGAAATCATTGTCGAAGGCAGCGGCAGCCCCACGGTGCCGTTGAAGTCGGTGATATCGGAGGGGTTGCAGGTCAGCACCGGCGATGTTTCCGACAGGCCGTAACCTTCGGCAATGGCGCAGCCGGTGCGCTTCTTCCATTCCTCGGCAACCGTGCGCTGCACGGCCATGCCGCCGCCTGCACATGCGATCATCTGGCTGAAGTCGATGTCGTCGAATCCCGGCGCATGGAGCAGGGCATTGTAAAGCGTGTTCACCGCAGGCAGGCTGTGAACACGGTATTGTTTTAATTCCTTGATGAAGCCTGGAATGTCGCGCGGATTGGGGATCAAGAGGCTTGCGCCGCCCGCGCGCAGTGTCAGCAGGAAGCACGCGCTGAGTGCGAAGATATGATAGAGCGGCAGCGCGCAGACCTGAAGAAACTGACCCTCGACAGGCTTCGTCTTCAGGGCAGGTTGCAGCCATGCATCGTTCTGCAGCACGTTGGCGACGATGTTGCGGTGAAGCAGCACGGCACCTTTGGCGATGCCAGTGGTGCCGCCGGTATATTGCAGGAAGGCGATGTCGTCCGGGCCCAGCGAAGGCGTCTTGAGGGCGAGGCTACGCCCGCGGGCCAGCGCATCGTTGAACGAGACCGCGCCGGGAAGCGAGAATTCAGGCACGAGCTTCTTGATGTGCCGGACCACGAAATTGATGATCCTGCCCTTGACGCCCATCAGGTCGCCGAGCGTAGCGACGACGATGTGCTGCACGGGTGTAACGGCCAGCGCCTTCTCCAGTGTGTGGGCGAAATTCTCCAGCACGACGATGGCATCCGCCCCGCTGTCCTTGAGTTGCACCTCGAGTTCGCGGGGCGTGTAGAGAGGGTTGATGTTCACCACGACAAAGCCTGCGCGCAGGATCGCGGTGGACGTAATCGGATGCTGCAGCACATTCGGCATCATCACGCCGACGCGTGAACCCTTGGGCAAGCCGAGGCTTTGGAAATGGGCGGCGAGAGCGGCGGAGAACCCGTCATATTGTCGGTAGCTCAGCGACTGCCCCATGCAGGTGAAGGCCGTGCGGCTGGCGAAAGCCGTCATGCTTTCTTCGATCAGGTCGACGAGCGAGGCGTAACGGCTCGCATCGATATCCGCCGGCACACCGGGCGGATAACTTTTGAGCCAGATACGTTCCATGACATCTCCCGAGGCAGCGCGGATACTCCTAGAACGAGTATCGGAGAGCGGTTGCGTCAACGCAAGCTACGCGGTCCGCGCGGTCGGTGTACGCACCGAACATTTTGCCGCGCCACCATGTGATGCGGCAAAAGCGTTACATTGTCAGGTTTTGGGAGCGGAGTCTTTTTGCGAAGTCGTGGGTTTTGGCTTCGGCTTGGCTGCCGCGTTCGCTGCGGGCTTTTTGGCCGGGTGCTTCGCAGGCTTCACATGGGTAACGGGTCTTGCGGAAGATGCCGCCGCAGGCTTGGCAGCAGGCTTCACAGAAGGAGCGGCTGACACGGCGGCAGTGTGCTTGTTGCCAGCGGCCGATGTCGCCGACTTTGGTGCTCGTGGTTTGTCGGCCGACGCGACGGCGGGTTTGGCATGTTTGTGTGCGTTCCGCTTGGCAGCAACGCGCGCCTTGCGCAGAGCCTTGCTCGCAGCGGCTTGCTTGGCGGCTTCTTCGGCGTTGACTGCGAGCAACGCGGAGCCGCTGCGCGTGGGACCTGTATAGACGATGATCGGTTGTGCCTGCACGGCGGGGACCGACAGGATATCGGAAGCCTTGATGTTGACCTGAAGCTTGGCGAGCGCAAAGGCGGGATTTGCGGAGTCGCTCTTGTTGTCGAGGGTGATCTCGACATCGTCATCCTCGTCCTCGGCAGCGGGGCGCTTGCGGTGCGGACCGCAGACCTGATCGCGCAGGTTGGGTGGGGCGGCATCGATGGGTGGCAATTGTTCAACCGTGCCGAGAGAGGGTTTCAGCCACGCAAGCTTGCTGTGATTGAATCCTTTTTCCAGAAGCTGCGCGGCCTTGATTGTTCGTTGCGCAGACGAAGGCGCGCCGAGCACCACCGCAATCAAATGCTTGTCGTTGCGCGTTGCGCTGGCCACGAGATTGAAGCCAGAGGCGCAGATGAAGCCGGTCTTCATGCCGTCGGCACCCGGATAGCGGCCGATCAGCTTGTTGAAATTCATCGTGACGCGGCGGCCGAACTTGATGCCGGGCAGATGCGCAAAGTATTCGTATTCTGGAAGATCGCGGTAGAAGGCCCGCGCGAGAATGCCGATGTCGCGCGCCGACGAAACGTGCGCATCGTCTGGCAGGCCGTTGGGATTGACGAAATGACTCTGGGTCATGCCGAGTTGCCGGGCGGTCTCGTTCATCATTCCTGCGAAGTCTTCGATAGAACCACCGACACCCTCGGCGAGCACGACTGCCATGTCGTTTGCCGACTTCACCATCATCATCTTGAGAGCATTGTCGACCGTCACGGTCGTCCCGGCCGGGAAGCCCATTTTCGAGGGAGCTTGCGCGACCGCATTGGGCGATACGGTGAGCAGCGTGTCGAGGCTGATGCGGCCCTGCTTCACCGCCGTCAGCGTCACATAGGCGGTCATGATCTTGGTGAGCGATGCCGGATACCATGGCTGGGTTGCATTCTCGGCTTGCAGCACCTTGCCGGAGTTGGCGTCGATCAGCAGATAGGCTTCCGCGTGGGCCGGTGTGACTGAAGCGTGCAGCGAAAACGCCGCGGCGATTGCGATCAGCCACATGCGGAATGCGCCGGAATGGCGAAGCAGAAAATCAGTCACGCTTAAGTCCGGTTCGTTGTGGCGCCGGCGAAACAGGCGGGCACGTTGCGATGAAGCCGCTCTTGCGGATGCATGAAAACGAATGAAGCGACGCTGCAAACCTATACCGGCTTGGGCGCGAGAGAAAGCCTGTGAACGCTCCTTTCAGCAATCTATCCGCCACGAACTGGGCCAAATTTCGTCGCGAGCGGGCTTTTCTAAAGCTTCTCAATGGCGATCGGTGGCGCATCGCGGTCTGCTTCCTGCACCATGAATTGGGCCCGGGCCAGATTGGCAAAATATCCTCCGCGCGCAACCAGTTCATCGAAGGTTCCACTCTCGATCACGCGTCCCTTGTCGAACACGAGGATGCGCGTTGCATTGCGGATGGTGGAGAGGCGATGTGCGATCACGAACGTGGTGCGACCTTCCATTACGGTGTCGAGAGCGGCATTGACCTTGGCTTCGGTGACGGCATCGATCGCGGATGTTGCTTCGTCCAGAATGAGGATCGGCGGGTTTTTCAGGAGCGCGCGGGCGATCGAGAGCCGCTGGCGCTCGCCGCCGGACAGCATGCGCCCGCGCTCGCCTGCATTGGTGTCGAATTTCTGCTCGCTGCGTTCGATAAAGTCGAGGGCCTGTGCGCCTTTCGCAGCCTGCCGCAATTCTTCGTCGGTCGCATCTGGCTTGCCGACGCGCAGATTCTCGGCGATCGAGCGATTGAACAAAAGCGATTCCTGAAACACCACACCGATGTTTCGCCGCAACCCTGCAAGCGTGAGCGCGCGAATATCCATGCCATCGATCTTGATAACGCCGGATTGCGGATCAAACGCGCGGTGCAGCAGCGCGATGGCGGTGGACTTGCCCGCGCCGGTTTCGCCGACCAGCGCAATGGTCTGGCCGGGCAGCGCGGTGAACGACACATCCTCGATCGCTGGTCGCTTGCCGTCGTAGGAGAACGACACGTCGTTGAATTCGACGAGCCCCTGCAGTCGGCCCGGGTCGATGGCGTCGGGCCGGTCGCGCACGGCGGGCACGGCATCGAGGACATTGAAGAACTCGTGCAGCCGCGGAGCTTCCATGAACACGCTGTTGACGAAGCCAACTACCTGCTCGAGCCGCTGGATCAGCATCGTGGCGAAGGAGACAAACATCACGATCTCGCCGATGCTGGTGAGGCCCCGCTGATGCAGGATGATGCCAACCGTGAAAATCGCGAGCACGGTGATGGTGGTGGAGGCGCGCGTCATCACCGAAACCAGTGCCCACCATGACAGCACCGGCATCTGGGCCGCGAGCAGCTTGTTGGCGATGCCGCGCAGACCCTGCACTTCAGCGTCGACGCGCACGAAGCTCTGCACCAGGGCGACGTTGCCGAGCGCGTCGGAGGCGCGTGCGGAGAGGTTGCTGTACTGCTCCTCGACTTCATTCTGCATGCCGTAGGTCTTGCGGACCACGAGCGTCGTCAGCGTCGTGAAGACGATGCACAGTGCGAATAACAGGATCGCGAGCCGCCAGTTGATATAGAAAGCAAGCGGCAACAACACGAGCAATGAGAGCACGGATGCGAAGTGCTCGCGAAAGAACGACAGCCACAGCCGCCATAGGGCGTCGGTGCCTTGCAGCATCACCTTCATCAGCCGGCCCGAATGCGTGCCGGTGTGAAAAGTGAGCGGTAATTGCATGATGTGGTCGAAGTAGCTGGTGAGGACGGCCTGGCGCTGCCGGTGCGAGAGCCGGTCGGCATGCCAGGCGACGGCGGCGTTGCAGAGAATCGTGAACAGCCCGAATCCGACCCACGCGCCGAGCAGAGGCCATGGCGACTGCACGGGGAGCGCGGCGGCCGCACTGCCCACGGCTGGATTGGTAGTCAGCACATCGATGATGCGGCCGAACAGGACCGGCTCGGCGAATTGCGCCGTCGCGAGCAGGAGATTGGCAAACGCCAGGATCCAGGCGAGCCTAGCTTCGTCGCCGAGCTGATCGAGAACCCGTAGATAAAGACGAATAAGGGCCATGAAGAAAAAACCGGTGCGAGGCGGACTTTGGCAAACCTGCGGCTGCCGTACAAGTGATTGACAGGGTTGGATCTTTGGCGATGGCGGAGGGCGGGCGATGCGGCCAACTGTCACTTGACGGGGTCGATCGGAACTCCATGTTCTTACAGGGGTTTCTTTCAGGGCCGCACGGTCCGCTCAGAGGAGGGAAACATGACAATTCCGATGCGATCAATCTCCCTCGCGGGTAAGTCCTGCGCAGGCAAAGGTGCGGTCTTTGCCCTTGCGACGACCATGCTGGTGGCGATGTCGATGCCGAACACGGCTCAAGCGGCATCCGCGGGCCCATCGCAGGCTGCGACATCAGGGGGCGGCACGGTTGTCAGTGAACATCTGACGGATGTCAGCGCGCGTGCCAAGAAACGTCATGTGAAGCGTCATTACCGCCGCAATGACGCCGCGGCAGCTGCGATCTTCGGCCTTGCCGCTGGCGCCATTGGCAGCGCAATTGCGGAGTCGCGCCGCCGCGATTACTACCGGCAGGATTATTATTATGGCGGTGATCCTTATTACGGGCGTCCCTATTATGGCGGCCCGGCCTATTACGGCGGCTACCGCTACTATCCTTACTGAAAACAAGGCTGTTGCGAGGCTGCGCCGGAGCCCGATGGGCTCCGGCGTTGGTTTGTGCCCCTCGATCTCTCGCCGCGAGATGACGTTAACCCGGTGGCGACAAGGTTGGATTAGTTTGAAGACATGAGTGATTCGCTTGAACGGCTCTACCATGCGGTGATCGCCGCACGGACCCTCGATCCCGCAACGTCGCGGACGGCGAAGTTATTTCAGCGTGGCCCCTCCAAAATGGCGAGAAAACTCGCCGAGGAGGCTGTCGAGGTCGTGATCGACGCAGTCAGCGGCAAGCAGGACGCCGTCATCCGGGAAAGCGCTGACCTTCTCTACAATCTGACAGTTTTGTGGGCTGCCGCCGGCATTCGTCCGCAGGATGTCTGGGACGAAATGGATCGCCGCGAACGCACTCAGGGGATTGCCGAGAAGCTGCCGAAGCGGAAGGCGGCCATCAGAACCGGCAGTGCCGGGATTCCGGCACCTCGCCGCCGGGTTTTGGCCCGGCCTGTGGCAACACGCTGACCATCTCAAGCAATCCGATGCGACGCATGGACAAACGCGCGCCCGCGTGTTTCATCGCGCCATGCTGAGACGGATTTACGATTGGTGCATTGCCGCCGCCGATAAACCCTATGCGTTGTGGTTGATGGCGGCCGTATCCTTTGCCGAAAGCTCGTTCTTTCCCGTTCCGCCGGACATCATGCTGATTCCGATGGCGCTGGCACGACCGCAGCGGGCCTGGATCTATGCCGGCGTCTGTACGGTGGCGTCCGTTGCCGGTGGCGTGCTGGGATATGCGATCGGGTCGCTCCTTTATGACTCCGTCGGACAATGGCTGATCGGCCTCTATGGTTATGGCGACAAGGTCGATGCCTTCCGCGAGTCCTATGCCCATTACGGCGCGTGGATCATCCTGCTGAAGGGCCTGACGCCGATCCCCTACAAGATCGTCACCATCACCTCCGGTTTTGCCGGTTACGACATCGGGCTGTTCATCCTGTTTTCGGCGATCACGCGCGGCGCGCGCTTTTTCCTCGCCGCGGTCCTCCTGAACCGCTACGGCGCGACGATCCGCCATCACATCGAGAAGCGCCTCGGCCTCTGGGTTTCGATCGGTGCCATAGTGCTGGTTGCGGGCTTTGTTGTCGCGCTCAGGTTGTTCTGACCGGAACACCCTTGCGTGGCGCCGGTGGCGGGATAGTGTCCGGCCATGGGACGATGGATTTGGGATCGGGGAATCCGGGCGTGCTGCTTTGCGGCCGGATTCGCGGTGTGCGCCTTGATGATTGCGGTGCCGCTGCCAGCCTTTTCTCAGGCGCTCGCGCCGTCCGGGCAGATGCCGGACCCCATGCCACCGCCAGCCGCTCCCGCCATCGCGCCGCCACCTCCGTCTCCTGCACCGCCGCCCGCCGCGCCTGTGCATAATCCGGGCTTGGTAGAAAAACTCGGCAAACTGCTGAAGGATTCGGCATCAAACCTTTCCTCGAGTTGGAAAGGGTCTCAGAAGACGCTGGAAGACCTCAACACCAAGACCAAGGATGCAACGGAAAGTCTGACGCGGGTGCAGTCGGTCACCACCGGCCGGGCTGCCTGCCCGATCACTGCCAATGGAGCGCCCAACTGCAATGTCGCCGCCGAGCAATTGTGCAAGAGCAAGGGATTCAAAAGTGGCAAAAGCCTGGATATCGAGACGTCGGAGAAATGCTCGACGAAGGTTTACCTATCCGGCCGGACCGGAGCGCCGGGCGAGTGCCGGATCGAAAATTATGTGACGCGGGCAGTCTGCCAGTAAGCAGCCTGCAAATACGGACTAAATTTTATATATCGAAGTTTTATATGTCGAGTTTTGCGTCGCACCATGGATGGTCTTGGGTGTGCGCTATCCGCCCTCGCAACACTTCCTAAACCGCATTGGTATAGACATGCGTAGCTTGTGTGAGTCTGCACCTGAAGAGGGTGCCGGACTCTCGTGGGCTACCGACTCGCGGCAACCCGGCTTCCTGGCATTTCCGCACGAAGGATTTCGCGGCGGAATTCTACAATTTTCAGACCGCAGGTCATGGCAAGAATTGTACAGGACGACATGGATTTCGATTGCGCGAAAGAAATCGCGGACAGAGCCATGGATCATATGATCCGCGAGAACGTCCCGCTGACCCCAAATAACTTCACCGTCTGGTTCAATTATTGCCTCGGCACGCCGCCAGATCTGAAACGGACGATCGACATCCTGGTTGGCAACAAGCGTAAATTCGACAGTTTTGTTTGCGACGATCTGCGCTCGATGTATATCGCAACGCCGGGAGTCGGTGTGCCCGCGACCCAGAATATTTCTGAGCAGCTCGGCCTCGTCATGGCTCAGGCGCAGCAATATCTGGCGGCCGCCATTACCGACAGCCGCGACCATATCCGCGAGATCGGCGGGGTTGTCACACAGGCGGATCAGGGGATCTGCCCGCGCTCGCTGATTGAAAGCCTGATGGGCGCGCTGTCGAGTGCCGCGAGTCGAGCATCGATCCTCGAATCCAGCTTCACCGAGGCTTCGCAGGAGCTGGATACCATCCGCACCTCGCTGCGCGATGCGGAAGAGCGCGCCAAAACCGATACGCTGACGGCGCTACCGAACCGCCGGGCGCTCGAGGAATTCTTCCGCGTCGCGCAGATGCAGGCGATGGAAGTGGAAGACCCCCTCAGTCTCCTGATGCTCGATATCGACCATTTCAAGAAATTCAACGACACCTATGGTCACAGCGTCGGCGATCAGGTGATCCGGCTGATCGCAAGCGTTTTGCGTGAGCGGTTGCGCGAGAATGATCTGCCTGCGCGCTATGGCGGCGAGGAGCTGATTGCGGTGTTGCCCGGTGCAAATTTTTGCGACCTGCCAGGAAGTGGCCGAGCGGATTCGGGCGACTGTTGCAGGTTGTCATCTTACCCGCCGCTCGACGGGTGAATCGTTCCCCGATATTTCGGTCTCGATCGGCGTGGCGCAATTCTGCCCCGGTGAATCGATGGCAATGCTGATCGAACGTTGTGATCGCGCGCTGTACAGGGCGAAGACGCAGGGCCGCAACTGCGTCGTCTCCGAAGACGATCTCACCGACGCCGGCTTCGCGGCGTAAACAACGCTCAATAATCCCGGTGCGGCTTGCGGCGATGCCGATGTGGCCTTGCCGGCTCAGTATACATTGGATTGATATTGCAATAGGCGATGCGGCCTGACGCTGACGCCATGCACTGGGCGTAGGTGCTGTAATAGCAGTCACCGGCGGTGTCATTGCGCTCATAGAGGCAATAACGATAGTCGCGCGCCTGTGCCGGAAGCGCGCTCCAGGCCCAGCCTGCCAGCGCGGACGCCAGAACGGCAGCCATCGAGATGCGCATGTGATCCTCCCTAGCAGTTTGGCAATTCAAGTCAGGGGATGGGAACGGGTTCCTGTGGTGAGGTCAGTAAAGGATGAGCATAAGCTCGAATTGAAGGCGGCATTGCAGACCCGCAAGGATGAAATCGGCGAGGTGAATAGGGGTGCGACGGAGACAGGCTCGGCGTCGAGTCAGGTGCTGGCGCCAGCACGGTTGCTGTCGAGCGAAAGCAATCGCCTCAGGCTTGAAGTCGAGCACTTCCTTGCCAGTGTGCGGGCGGCTTGAACAGGGCATCGAACAGAGCAGGAGGCTCGCGGGCATGCGCGATCAACAGCGAGCCCTCGCGACTGTGGCTCTCACGCAAGTCATTGATCTTTATTGATAATGCGAGTGCCAATGAGCGGGCTGGAAACAGCGGCGGACAAACTGTTGGTGCCCCTGGCCGGAATCGAACCAGCACTCCTTGCGGAACTCGATTTTGAGTCGAGCGCGTCTACCAGTTCCGCCACAGGGGCGCTTGCAGCACGGGTCAGGCGCGGCGAGCGGGCGGACTATAGCCAGCGGCGTCGGCGGGTCAACCGGCTGTGATCCCGCCTCTCTCGACAGCCGCCGGGGGGCGCGCTAGGAGCGGGCAAACCCGGAGGCAGGCCTTGTCCGACGCTGCTTTTTCATCCGATCAACCGGCGCGATTACGCGCTTTCAGGATGGCGCTGGCGATCTGCGCAATCGCGCTTGCTGCCATCGCGGGGGCCTGGTTCTTCCAGCTTGTGCTCGGCATTCAGCCCTGCCCGATGTGTCTTGAGCAGCGATATGCCTATTACATCGGGATACCGCTTGCCGCCATACTGGCCATGGTGGCTGCCCGCGAAGGGTCCCGTTCCCTGCTGGTGGCGGGGTTTGCGGTGCTGTTCTGCCTGACGGTGTTCAACAGTGCCTTCGGCGCCTATCACGCCGGGGTCGAATGGGGCTTCTGGCCTGGGCCGACCGAATGCGCCGGGTCGGCGGTCGATTTCGGCAATCCGGGCAATCTCCTCGAAAACCTCAAGACCGCCAAGGTCGTGCGCTGCGACGAGGTACAGTGGTCCTTCCTTGGCCTGTCGCTGGCGGGTTACAACGCATTGATCTCTGCTCTGATGGCAGCGTTGGCAGGATGGGGCCTGCTTGGTCTGGGCCGCCGCCCGGCATAGGGTTTTCTTCAACTCGCAATGAAAAAGCCGGCGGTCAGACCGCCGGCTTAAGTTTCAGGGCAGGTGAGGTACGTCTACGCACGCAACGCTAAACACTATTTCTTGGTCGCATCGCGCTTACACTTGGAGCGGAACTTATGACGTTCCTTGCCGTGCAGGCCTTTCGCGTCGGCCTGCTTGGAGCAGTCGAGCGAAGCGGCGGAGCGCGGTTTCTCGGCCCTGGTCTTGGCGGCAGGCGCAGGCGTTGTTGGGGCCTGGGCGAGGGCGGGCCCTGCAAGCAGGCTGACGACGAATACGGTGCCGATGGCGCGAGACAGGAATGTCATGGTTGAGCCTCAAGTTCAGGCCCGCATCCTCTCTCCCGGCGGATGAACTGTTCATGAATGGCCGAGGCGTCCGGCATCGGAAGACGATATTTTAGATCACGCTTTCGTTGATCCGTTGAAACCTTCCGGCGCTGCGCTAGGATCGTGTCCTCTTCATTTTCAGGAGGCAGGCGATGGTTTTTCAGTCGAAATTGCTTTTTGCTGCTGCTACGGCGGGTTTGCTGGCTGTCGTAGCGGCAAGTCCGGCGAGTGCACTGTCGATGACCGAATGCAGCGCCAAATATAAGGCAGCCAAGGCCGACGGCTCGCTTGGCGGGCAGAGCTGGAAGGATTTCCGCAAGGCCAAATGCAGTGCTGAGGCCGCGGCTGCTCCGGCTGCGGCACCTGCGCCAGCGACCGCAGCGGCGAAGCCTGCGGCCAAGCTAGCGACCAAGCCAGCGGCTGCTCCTGCGGCGACAGCATCTGGCCCGGTTGTTTTCCCGAACGCAGTTTCGCCGAAATACGCGTCCGAGACCGCGGGTAAGGCCCGCATGCACACCTGCGTGGACCAATACAACGCCAACAAGACCACCAATGCCAATGGCGGCCTGAAGTGGATTCAAAAAGGCGGCGGTTATTACAGCGAGTGCACCAAGCACCTGAAGGGCGGCTAGCCCTGCTTCTTGTGGAGCGCTCCTGCAAGATATGGTGTTCATCGCGGCGAATGGATGGGCGCAGGCCCCATCCTCGTCGCGATACTTTTATCTATCGTGTCACGAGATATTTTATCTTGTAGTGCAATGAGGTCTTGCCGATGCTCCTTGCATCTTGTGCGGTGGCGTGCTCAAGAAAAAGCGCCAGACGCATGATCAGTCACTCGTGGGCGTCGTGCGAGGATCGAGGAATGTCAGGAAGACAACAGAATCCATGAAATCCTGCTCGCGACACGACGGCGTGTAGCGGAATCCATCCACTGGATTTTGTGCGAAGATAATCCGCTATTTCGCAGATCCTGTGTGTCGTGGATTTGTTGTTCAGCGGTATGATCGCCTCATTGCAGGCAGGGAATACGCATGCAATGCATGACGCAAAAAGCGTGTCGATGACCGATGCAAGATTTTCCCGATATGAAACGTCCCACGAATTTCCGGTCGGTGCGGATTGCAGGCCTCGGTCATTATGTGCCCGAGCGGCGCATCGAGAATGCCGTTCTCGAGCAGGATCTCGGTTTGCCGGCAGGCTGGATCGCGCGCCGCACTGGTATCAGGGCGCGCCGCTGGGCGGCGCCGGGTCAGGCGCTGACGGATATAGCCGTGGAAGCGGCTTCATCCGCGCTTGCACGCGCGCAACTCGAGATGAACGACATCGGTCTGGTCCTGCTCGCCACATCCACGCCGGATCATCTGTTGCCGCCGTCAGCGCCGCTGCTGGCGCATCGCCTTGGCCTCACCTGCGGTGCAATCGATCTGACCGGTGCATGCTCGGGGTTCGTCTATGCATTGTTGTTCGCAGATGGATTCGTCAAAACAACCGGCCAATCGGTGCTGATCGTTGCTGCCAATATCCTGAGCCGGCGCATCAACAAGGCAGATACGACGAGCGCAGTTCTGTTCGCGGACGCTGCGGCTGCGATGGTGCTTGCGCCGTCGTCGCGGGAGGGCGCCGGAGTTCTCGGGTCGAGCGTCATGTCCGACGGCAGCCTCTACGATATGATTGCGATCAAGGCGGGCGGCACGCGCAATCCCGATCCCAGTACGGCAGGTCCGGAAGACCGCGTGATCCGGATCAGGGATGGCAAGGTCGTTTTCGAGAAGGCGGTGAAATTGATGACGCTCTGCTCGATGCAGGCGCTGGAGCGGGCGGGCATCGGAGCTTCACAGATCGATCACTTCATCCCGCATCAGGCCAATGCGCGCATTTTTGATCTTGTCGCGGAAAATCTGGAAATCGATCCGTGCCGGACGCTGCGATCGATCGAGGAATTCGGTAATTCGTCGGCAGCCACCATTCCGCTTACGCTGTCGCTCGCCAGCGAGCAGGGCGGATTTGGCGATGGCCAGCTTCTCCTGATGGCGGCCGTGGGGGCGGGGTTCACTGGTGGCGCCATCGTATTCCAGACATCGAATCAGTAACGCAGGCTGACGGGCTATCCATGCGGGCCGCGCTGCGCGTGGCGGCTTAGCGGCATAGCCTACGGGTCGAGTTCGGTGTCCCAATAGAGATAGTCGAGCCAGCTTTCGTGCAGGTAGTTCGGGGGGAACAGCCTGCCGTTGCGGTGAAGCTGGTGAACTGTCGGCGCATACGGCGTCTGGCGCGGGAACATGTGCGCCTGCTGCATCGTCATGCTGCCCTTCTTCAAGTTGCAGGGTGAGCAGGCGGCGACGACGTTCTCCCACGTTGTCTGTCCTCCGCGTGAACGTGGAATGATATGATCGAAGGTGAGATCTTCCTGCGAGGAGCAGTACTGGCAGGAGAAGCGATCGCGCAAGAAAACATTGAAGCGCGTGAACGCAGGATGGGTCGTCGGCTTGACGAAGGATTTGAGCGAAACGACGCTCGGCAGTTGCATCTCAAACGATGGGCTGTGAACGGCGTGCTCGTAGCTGGCAACGATGTTCACGCGGTCAAGGAACACGGCTTTGATTGCGTCCTGCCATGACCAAAGTGAGAGCGGATAATAGCTCAACGGCCGGAAATCGGCATTCAGCACCAATGCCGGCCAACCGCCTTGTGAGACATGTGCGTTCAAGTAACGCTCCTGACCCCCCTGATCGGCTGCGAAGCAGCTTTACGGGCAGGATACTACATGCAGCGCGACACGATTGTGAAGGGTACCAGCTATTTTTTCCGGTTCGCAGGTTTGGTTGTTCGGGGCTTTGCGGCGGCGTTCACAAGAGCTTGAGCGGGCGAAGATGCTGTGAGAACAGAGCTTGGATTGCGCTGCGGCTTCCTTGATTGTGTGCGCATCTTATCATCGGAAAGGATTCCCTCGCGCCGCTTCACGGCGTGATAATAAGCCCACCACAAATGCGCCGCCGCTCCGCGCCAAGGCCGCCAGCGTTCCGCGAGGAGCGCCGCCTGTTTAGGGGTCGGGCGGGCTTCGAGGTTCAGTCCGATTCGCATCGCTTCCTGCACGGCGAGGTCACCGCTTGGCCAGGCATCGCCGTGGCCGAGGCAGAACAGCAAATAGATATCGGCCGTCCAAGGGCCGATCCCATGCATTGCTGTCAGCATGGCATGGGCCAAATCGGCATCCTGCTGGCCGAGCGTGTCAAGATCGAGCCGCCCGGCTGCGAGCTCGCGCGCCAGTGCCTTCAGCGTCTTGATCTTGGCGGTCGAGAGCCCGAGCCGCGCCAGCCGCGTGGGGCGCGCCGTGCGGATCAGATCGTGATGAAGCGGATTGAATGCATCGCTGACCCGCTTCCAGATTGCAGCGGCGGCATGGGTGGAGAGCTGTTGGCCGCAGACAATGGCGGCGAGCCCGGTAAACCCCGGCTCGCGACGGCGCAGCGCTGGTGTGCCCGCCACCTGCGCGATCTCGGCAAGGCGCGGATCGGCTGCGACCAGTGCGGCGATGGCATGGTCAAGGTCGGTCTGCGTGTTCAGATATAGTGCCATGACCTTCAGAATCAGCATGTCGCGCTGGTGGTCTGATCCTAACATTCGCATTGCGAAGGAGCGACTGGTCGCGTAGCGAATGTCAAATCTACTCCACGGGCAGGACCAATGCCGCCACCCGTTTTCCGTTTTGCCCCGAGCCCGAATGGGCGGCTGCACCTCGGCCATGCCTATTCGGCACTGTTGAATTACGACCTCGCACGGCAGAGCGGTGGGCGGTTTCTGTTACGGATCGAGGACATCGACAGGCCGCGTTCCCGTCCGGAATACGAGGCGGCGATCTATGAGGACCTGGCGTGGCTCGGCATCGTCTGGGAGACGCCCGTGCGGCGACAGTCAGAGCATTTCGATCTTTACCGGGATGCGGTGGAGCGGTTCGCCGAACAGGGGCTGATCTATCCGGCGTTCGAGAGCCGGGCGGAGATTGCCAGGATGATCGGACAGACTCCATGCAAGCCGTTGTCGGATAAGCCTTGGCCACGCGATCCCGATGGGGCGCCGCTTTATCCCGGCTCAGTGGCGACGCTCTCGCCGCGCGAGCGTGAAGCCCGGATGCAGGCAGGAGAGCCCTTTGTGCTGCGGCTGGACAGCAAGATCGCTTGCCGCCGGACCGGCGCGCTGGTTTGGGAAGAGCAAGGTTCCGGTCCCGGAGGAGAAACTGGGTATGTTGCAGCCAGGCCTGAGGCATGGGGCGACGTGGTGCTCGCGCGCAAGGAAACGCCGACGAGTTATCATCTCTCGGTCGTGATCGATGACGCCTTGCAGGGCGTGACCCATGTGGTGCGCGGGCAGGATCTGTTCTGGGCCACCAGTGTCCATCGGCTGTTGCAGCAATTGCTGGGCCTGCCCGGCCCGGTCTACCGGCATCATGGCCTGCTGCGCAGCAAGGACGGCAGGAAGCTCTCCAAATCGGAGCAGGCGACCTCGCTGCGGGCGCTGCGAGAGCAGGGTCTTAGCCCACAAAATATCCGGAAGATGGTTGGGCTGCCGTGACTCTTGCCCCTACCGATGGCAGGATGAAGCCTCGTTGGGGGATTGCATGGCGACGAAGCCGCGTTCGACGCGCCGCCTGGGGAAGTCGAAGACATCGCGCAAGGGAAAGCGGCCTCAGACGAAGCGGGTGCCGGCGCGGAGGGCTGCGCCCAAGCGCGCCACCAGCAAGCAATCACGCAAACCGGCGGGACCCGCGCGCGGCGTGGTGGAAACAGCGCTCGCCGCTTTCGCCCATGAGGTGCGTACCCCGCTGACCGGCATCCTCGCGATCTCATCGCTGTTGGAGACCTCCGACCTCGGCACGCGCGAGCGGCGGTGGGTGGAAACCATCCGCGCCGGCGCGGAGCATCTCGCAGCGCTCGCCACTCTTTATGTCGATGCCGCCAAGAGCATGGCCGCGTGCCTGCCGATGCGGGAGGATTTTTTTGATCTGCGGACGCTGGCCCGTTCGGTCAGCGACGGCCTCGCGGGCCGCGCAACCGCCAACGGCTTGCAATCCAAGGTGACGATCGCGGAGAGTCTGCCGCAGTTTGTGACAGGCGATCCGGTGCGGCTGCGTGCCGTGCTGGAAAATTTGATCGACAACGCGGTGAAATTCACGCCGTCCGGACTGGTCGAACTCGACGTTTTCGCCACATCGCGCAGCAAGAATGGAATGGATGTCTCCTTCGTGGTGTCCGACAGCGGCATCGGCCTGTCGTTCTCCGAGATCAACCGGTTGTTCAAGCCGTTCTCGCAAGCAAGCATCGATGTGGCGTCGCGCTTCGGAGGCGCAGGGCTCGGGCTGTGGTCGGTGAAGCAACTCGCGCAGGCCATGGGCGGCGATATCAGTTTGAAGCAGCGCGAGGGCAGCGGCACCGTATTTACGCTGAGGGTGCGTGTCGGCTTGCCGCGCGAGGGGCGAAAGACATCTGCTCCGTCACTGTCCTATGCAGGCGCATTGAAGATCCTCAGTGTCGAGGATAATCCGTTCGGCCGCGTCGTACTCAATACGGTACTTGGCGAATTGGGGCACAGGATCGAATTCGTCGGACAGGGTGAACTTGCGGCCGAACGTGTGGCTCGCGGTGATCTCGATGTCGTGTTGATGGATATGGTGCTACCAGGCATCGACGGCGTCGAGACCATTCGCAGGTTGCGTGCGCTGGGCGCTGTGGGCGAGCGCATCGGTATCATCGGCGTCTCTGGGCGCGAGCAGGATGAAGCCAAGGCGCGTGCTGCGGGCGCCGATGCGTTTCTGATGAAGCCGGTCAGTCCGCGGGCGCTGGCGGCCGCACTTGGTGAGGCGACGGGTCGCCGGGCCGCTTCCGGCGGATGATCGCGGCATTGAGCGCGCCGCCATAGATGAAGATCGCGGCAATGAAATACAGAAATACCAGCGCAATCACGACCGAGGCGAGTCCGGCATAGGTTGTGACGTAGTTGTTTGCGAAGCGCGCCAGATATTGCCCGAAGCCTGCCGCAGAGGCGAGTGAGGCAATCACGGTGAACACGATTCCCGGCATGATCTGCCGCAAGGTTCTGTGTCCGGCGGGCAACCAGGCATGCAGCACAAACAGAGCGCCCACGAGTGACACCAGCGCGATGGCGTAACGTGAGAGGTTGAGCAGACGCTCTTTCGGTTCGATGATGAGCGGCAGGTAATAGCGCGCGGTGGCGAGCAGCAGTGGCCCGAGCACCAGGAGCAACGCGAGCACCAGCGAGACGAGAGCCGCGATCAGCGTGTAGCCGATCGATTCCAGCCGCAGCCAGTACCACGGCCGTGTCTCCGTGACGCCGTAAGCACGGTTAAGGCCGACTCGCAGGCTCTCCACACCATTGGACGAAAAATACAGTGACAGCACGAGCCCAAAGGTCAGTGCGTCGCCGCGTGTCTGGGTGAGGACGTTATGGATTTGTGTCGCCAGCGCATCGGCGGCCTGGCTTGGCCAGACCTGCAGCATCAGGCCGGCCGCCTGGTCCGCCAGATCCTTGGAGCCCAGGAAGCCCGCCAGTGAGGCAAGCACGATCAGGAACGGGAAGAACGCCATCAGTGCCGACAGCGCGATATGACTCGCGATCGCCCAGCCGTCATCAGCCAAAAACGCATTGAAGGCGTCGGTCCCGATCTGAAGGGCGCGGCGGATGAATGTCATGAGACGCGAGCTTTCTTTCGGAGATGGAGGTTGGCGGGATACGGCCAGCAAGTCATGAAATCCGGGATGTCCAGCCATGTTCCTTCGCGAGGCTGGCTGAAAATCCTCCTAAATCCTTGGGAGGCGGGTCACCGAGTGGTATGTAACGCCCATGACATCCTTTTTTTCCTTATTCCTTCTCCCTATCGCCCTGATCGCTGTTACCTTGGTGCTGCTGCTGGGCTTGATCAACATGATGCGCGGCGGTTCACCGAACACCTCGCAACGCTTGATGCGGCTGCGGGTGTTGTTTCAGTTCATCGCCATCATCATCGCCATGGCGGCGGTCTGGGCAATGGGGCGCTAGGCTAGTGCGGTGGACTTGGCATTTGTTTCAGTTTCGCAGCGAGTTCTTCAAGCAAATGCCAGGTCCGAAACCACACCAGAGTTTATATTTGCTAGTGTTCCTTTGGTTCTAACATTCGCAAAGGAGCCCGCTGCAAAGGACGTGCGAATGTTAGAACCGGAACACTAGGCGACATGGTCACGCTCAACCGCATCTACACCCGTACCGGAGACAACGGCACCACCGCGCTCGGCAGCGGCGAGCGGCGACCAAAATGCGACCTGCGGGTTGCGGCCATCGGCACAGTGGACGAAACCAATGCGGCCATCGGAGTGGCGCGGCTGCATTTAGCAGACCACGCGCTGCTCGATGCGATGCTGAGTCTTGTCCAGAACGACTTGTTTGACCTCGGTGCCGATCTCACAGTGCCGGAGCGTGAAGGCAAGGCCGAGCGGCTGCGGGTTCTGCCGGTACAAGTTGAGCGGTTGGAGCGGGACATCGATACGTTGAACGAGGCGCTCGCGCCGCTGACGTCTTTCATCCTGCCGGGCGGGACTGCCGCTGCCGCGCATCTGCATCAGGCGCGCACGGTTTGCCGTCGCGCCGAACGGCTGGTGGTGGAATTGGCCATGAAGGACAATGAGCCGGTCGGGGCCGCCGTGCGGCGCTATCTCAATCGTTTGTCCGATTTTCTGTTCGTGGCGTCGCGTGCCGCGAACGGCAACGGGGCGGGGGACGTGCTGTGGGTGCCGGGCCAGAACCGGTGAGCGGGACGCAACCATCGTGTTTCCAGGGGCGATTTCAGACCTTTCCATGGCCCAAGCGCGTTGACCCGGGGAAGCGACCTCTTTAGGTTCCGCAGCGCACACTAAGTCAGAATGAAGGGGAACCATGAAGGTTCTGGTGCCGGTCAAGCGGGTCATCGACTACAACGTCAAGATCCGGGTCAAAGCCGATGGCAGTGGCGTCGAGCTTGCCAACGTCAAGATGTCGATGAATCCGTTCGACGAAATTGCGGTCGAAGAGGCGTTGCGGCTAAAAGAAGGCGGAAAAGCGACTGAGGTCGTGGCGGTATCGATCGGGCCTGCGCAGGTCACCGAGACGATCCGCACCGCACTCGCGATGGGCGCGGATCGCGGCATTCACGTCAAGATTGATGCACCGGTTGAGCCGCTCGGGGTGGCCAAGGTTCTGAAGGCGGTGGCGGGGCGCGAGCAGCCGGGCCTCGTGATCCTCGGCAAGCAGGCGATCGACGACGATTCCAACCAGACCGGTCAGATGCTGGCTGCGCTGCTCGGCTGGCCACAGGCGACCTTCGCGTTCAAACTCGAAGTGGACGGCGCAAACATTCAGGTAACGCGCGAAGTCGATGGCGGCCTGCAGACGGTCAAGCTGCAGGGACCGGCGATCGTGACGACCGATCTGCGGTTGAATGAACCGCGCTATGCGAGCCTGCCGAACATCATGAAGGCGAAGAAGAAGCCGATTGAGGAGATGACGGCGGATCAACTCGGTGTCGATCTCGCACCTCGCCTCGAAATTCTCAAGACGTCCGAGCCGTCGGGCCGCAGCGCGGGCGTCAAGGTAGCCTCGGTTGCCGAACTCGTCGGCAAACTCGCTGAGGCGGGAGTGCTGTGATGGCGGCATTGTTGATGGCCGAGCACGCGGACGGCGTACTGAAGGACGCAACCGCCAAGGCGCTGACGGCGGCCGCGGCGTTGGGCGGCGAGGTCGATGTTCTGGTGGCAGGCCAGAATGTCCGTGCGGTGGCTGAAGCAGCAGCAAAACTGTCGGGCGTGCGCAAGGTGCGGCTCGCCGACGACGCGGCCTACGCTCACGATCTGGCCGAGAACCTGGCCGCGCTGATCGCCTCGATCGCCGGCGACTACGACGCCATCGTTGCGCCTGCGACGTCGCGCTTCAAGAACACGCTGCCGCGTGTGGCAGCCCTGCTCGACGTCATGCAGATCTCGGAGATCACCAAGGTCGTGGCGCCCGACACGTTTGAGCGGCCGATCTATGCGGGTAATGCGATCCAGACCGTGAAGTCCAAGGACCGCAAGAAGGTCATCACGGTGCGCACTTCATCATTCGCAGCCGTTGCGGACGGCGGCAACGCGCCGGTTGAGGATGTCGCGGCGGTGGCGGGGCCGGGCACGTCGGCCTATGTCGGCGAGGAGGTCGCCAAGAGCGACCGGCCGGAGCTTGCTTCGGCCAAGGTGATCGTGTCCGGCGGTCGTGCGATGCAGAGCCGGGAGAACTTCACGAAATACATCGAGCCGCTGGCCGATGTACTCGGCGCAGGGGTCGGCGCATCGCGCGCCGCCGTCGATGCCGGCTACGCGCCGAATGACTGGCAAGTCGGCCAAACTGGCAAGGTGGTTGCGCCCGATCTTTATATTGCCGTCGGTATTTCCGGTGCGATCCAGCATCTCGCCGGCATGAAGGATTCAAAGGTGATCGTGGCAATCAACAAGGACGAGGATGCGCCGATTTTTCAGGTCGCGGATTACGGCTTGGTCGGTGATCTTTATCAGATCGTGCCGGAACTGACCGAGGAACTGGCCAAGCGACGGCGTTAATGACGCATGCCGGAAGACCCGGCAGGCGGCAGGGTTTTGGTGTAATAGAAAGAGCGCGGGCCTGTGAAGGCTTGCAGCGGATGTGCCGCGAATGGATGGCGACGGAAAGATGACAAAGGAAATCAAGTCAATCGGCGTGATCGGCTCGGGTCAGATGGGCAATGGCATTGCACATGTCGCCGCCCTCGCCGGATTGAATGTCGTGCTGAACGATATTTCGGAAGACCGGCTGAAGTCGGCGATGGCGACCATCAACGGCAACCTGTCGCGGCAGGTGACGAAGAAGGTCATCACCGAAGCCGAGCATCAGGCCGCGCTGAAAAAGATCAGTTCCTCGGCAACGTTGGATGGCCTCGCCTCCTGCGATCTCGTGATCGAAACCGCGGTCGAGAAGGAAGAAGTCAAGCGCAAGATCTTCCACGATCTGTGCGCGGTGCTGAAGCCGGATGCGATCATCGGCTCGAACACATCCTCGATCTCGATCACCCGCCTTGCAGCGTCCACCGATCGCCCGGAAAAGTTCATCGGTATCCACTTCATGAATCCGGTGCCGTTGATGGAGCTTGTGGAGTTGATCCGCGGCATTGCCACCGATGACGCGACGTTTGAAGCCGCGCGCGCTTTTGTCACCAAGGTCGGCAAGCAGATCGCGGTATCGGAAGATTTTCCGGCCTTCATCGTCAACCGCATCCTGCTGCCGATGATCAATGAGGCGATCTACACCCTCTATGAGGGCGTCGGCAACGTGCAGGCGATCGACGCCGCGATGCGGCTCGGCGCGCACCACCCGATGGGACCGCTGGAACTGGCCGACTTCATCGGTCTCGATACCTGTCTCTCGATCATGCAGGTGCTGCACGAGGGGCTCGCGGATTCGAAGTATCGTCCATGCCCACTGCTCGTAAAGTACGTCGAGGCAGGATGGCTCGGCCGCAAGTCGCAGCGCGGTTTCTACGACTATCGCGGCGACAAGCCTGTTCCGACGCGCTGACGGTTCGATGCAGTCACCCGTCCGTTCGAGATTGTTAACCTTCGCTGGTTAGGTTGCCGGCCTCGAACGAATTGAGTGCGTCATGGATATGAGTCTCGTTGCCGCCGCAATGACCATGCAGGCCGGCAATACCCAGCAACAGATCGCGACGCGTGTGCTCAAGTCGCAATTGGATGCGCAAGGCTCGGTGCTGCAATTGCTTCAGCCTGCGCAAAGCACTCCTGCCGCGAACAATGCGGCGGGTATCGGCGGGCGGCTCGATATTCTCGCCTAGAATTTCAGTATCATCTCGAAGCCGCCATAGATCATCCGCTTGCCGTCGAATGGCAGCGTCTTGGCGCCCATCATATCGGTGAGCCGTGGGTCCTTCATCACCTTGGCGTTAATGCGGTCGCGATGCCTGCGTGATTTGTAGACGATCCAGGAAAACACCACGGTCTCCTGCGGCTTCAGTTTCACGCTCTGCGGAAACGAGGTCAGCTTGCCGGGTTTGACGTCCTCGGCCACGCATTCGCGATATTCGAGTGCACCGTGGTCACGCCAGATCTTTCCAGCCTTGCGGGCGAGGGCCCGATAGGCAGCGAGTTTCTTCTTCGGCACAGGGACAATAAATCCGTCGACATATTGCATGTCAGACCCCTTCGTTGCTGATGCATCGCAGGGTCATGGACCGCGTCAAAGACGACGAATGTAAGGACGCGGCGGCGGCCTATTGTCCGAGGGCTGCGGTGATCAGCTTGATCGCGTCGCCGCTGGCCCACTCGGCCGGACCCGCGATGGTTGCGATTTCGCAGCCCGAGCCGTCAACAAGCATTGAAGTCGGCATGCCGAGCGCGCGGCCAGCAGCCTTCAGATCCTGAAACACCTTGGCGCTGTTGTCGTAGAAATAGCCGAGATTGGTGAGGCCGCCATCTTTAAGAAAGTCCTTCGGTTTCTCGGGATCGCGGGTGTCGATATTGATGGCAACCACTTCGAATTTTGGTCCGCCGAGCCTGGCCTGAAGCTGGTCGAGCGCCGGCATCTCCTTGCGGCACGGCACGCACCATGTTGCCCACAGATTCACCAGAAGCGTGCGCCCCCGGAATTCCGACAGCTTGCGCGATTTGCCGAAGGCATCGTCGAAGGTCAGGTCGGGGACCCGCAGCGGCTGCGAAGCCATGGTTAATGCAGCGACTTCGCCCTGGGCAAGGGGCTTGAGTTTCTGCGCGAGATTGACCGCCGGACGGCAAACCGGATCGCCAGATGCATTGCCTTGCAGGCCCCGCATCCCGTATATCGCCACAGTGGCGGCGCCGACACCGATAATGACGGTGGCGAGGGCCATGGGAATCCGGGTGCGGGAACGGGTAAGTGGTGTCTGCTCGGTCATAGGTGCTGTTTATCGTAGATTGAGTGCGAAGTCAGGTTTGGCAGTCATGAGCAACAAGATGTGGGGCGGCCGCTTCGGAGAAAGCCCCGATGCGATCATGGAGGAGATCAACGTCTCGATCGACGTCGATCAGCACCTCTATGCCCAGGACATCGCCGCGTCAAAGGCTCACGCCGCCATGCTGGCCGCGCAAGGGATCATTACCGCTAACGATGCAAAAAACATTGCCGGTGGTCTAGACACGATTTTGTCAGAGATCAAAGCGGGGACGTTTACTTTCAAGCGCGCGCTCGAAGACATTCACATGAATGTAGAGAGCCGGCTGGGTGAATTGATCGGTCCTGCGGCAGGACGGTTGCATACCGCGCGCTCGCGCAACGACCAGGTTGCGACCGATTTCCGCCTTTATGTGCGTGATGCGATCGACTCCTTCGATGCCGATCTCGCCTCGCTGCAACGTGCACTTGTAAAGCGCGCGCTCGAGCACGCCGGAACGGTGATGCCGGGCTTCACGCATCTGCAGACTGCACAACCTGTGACATTCGGCCATCACCTGCTGGCCTATGTCGAAATGGTCGCGCGCGATCGCGGGCGTTTTGCGGATGCCCGCAAGCGCCTCAATGAAAACCCGCTCGGCGCGGCAGCACTTGCGGGCACCTCGTTTCCGATCGACAGGCGCGCAACAGCATTGGTGCTGGGTTTCGAGCGGCCGATGGCAAACTCCCTCGATGCAGTCTCGGATCGTGACTTCGTGCTGGAGACACTGTCCGCATGTTCGATCGCCGCAGTTCATCTGTCACGGTTTGCCGAGGAGATCGTGATCTGGACCTCGCCGCTGGTCGGGCTCGTTCATCTGTCGGACAAGTTTACCACCGGGTCTTCGATCATGCCGCAGAAACGTAACCCCGATGCGGCCGAACTGGTGCGTGCCAAGACCGGCCGTATCGTTGGCTCGCTGACCGGGCTGCTGATGGTGATGAAGGGATTGCCGCTCGCCTATCAGAAGGACATGCAGGAGGACAAGGCGGGCGCGATGGAAGCGTTCGCCGCAATGTCGCTTGCGATCCGCGCCATCACCGGCATGGTGCTCGATATCGAGCCGGATGAGGCGCGCATGAAGGTTGCCGCAGGCGAAGGCTATGCGACGGCGACTGATCTTGCCGACTGGCTGGTGCGGACGCTGAAGATGCCGTTCCGCGAGGCGCATCACGTCACGGGCCGGATTGTCGCCAAGGCGGCGGAGGCGGGGTTGGCGCTGCATAAGCTGCCGCTTGCCGACATGCAGGCGGTCGAGCCGGCCATCACTGAGGATGTATTCGGTGTGCTGCCGGTGGAGGCCTCGGTCGAAAGCCGGACCAGCTTTGGCGGCACCGCCCCCGAGAACGTTCGCGAACAGGCCAAAAGCTGGCTCATGCGGCTGGAAAAAGAGCAAAAATCAGGCTGACACACCGAAGATTGACGATGCGGGGGCCTCGCCAGTCGCAGCCGTTCTTTGTATGGTGCGGCCGAATTCAAGGACACCGCCGTGAACCGTCTCGTTTCTCACGTTTCCTGGTCAAAACTCGCAACTCTCGGGCTGATTCTGTCGGCGTTTGCGCTTGGCGGCTGTGGCCGGAAAGGTCCGCTTGATCTGCCGCCCGGTGCGGCGCTCGCGCCTTCGCAGACTCAAGTCGAGGGCAGCAACACGCAGACCTATCGTTCGCAGGCGTCGCCCGGGTCGTCGGCTGACGAAACTCTTTTTGCTCCCAACGGAAGCCAACGCGGGCAGATGGCCGCGCCTCGTGGCGAGAAGAAGCGCTTCATCCTCGATCCGATCCTGGATTGAGTTGCCATGCACCACTTCCATTACCGCAACGGCGTTCTTCATGCCGAGGAGGTTGATATAAGCCGTCTGGCGGAGGCCGTCGGAACGCCGTTCTATTGCTATTCGACCGCGACGCTGGAGCGGCATTATCGGGTGTTCACGGAAGCCTTCGCTGGTCACGACACGCTCGTGTGTTATGCGATGAAGGCGAACTCCAACCAGTCAGTGCTGCGCACGCTGGCGCGGCTCGGCGCGGGGGCGGATGTCGTCTCGGGCGGGGAATTGATGCGCGCGCGCGCCGCGGGCATCCCTGCTGACAAAATCGTGTTTTCCGGCGTCGGCAAGACGGAAGGCGAGTTGCGTCAGGCGCTCGCTGAAAACATCCTCTGCATCAACGTCGAGTCCGAGCCCGAACTCGACCTGCTCTCGCGTATCGCGCACGAGACGGGCAGCACGGCGCGGGTTTCGCTGCGCCTCAATCCCGACATCGGTGCGGGCGGCCACGCCAAGATTTCCACCGGCAAGTCCGAGAACAAGTTCGGCATTCCGCTGGAAGGTGCCCGCGCGGTCTACGCACGGGCGGCGAAGCTGCCGGGTATTCGCGTCACCGGCGTTGATATGCATATCGGCAGCCAGATCACTGATCTTGGTCCGATGGAGGCGGCATTTACGCTGCTGGTCGATTTCGTGTGCACGCTGCGGGCCGACGGCCATGCGATCGATCACATCGACTTTGGCGGCGGCCTCGGCATTCCCTATGAAAGTGCTCTGCCGGTGCCGCCGGCGCCGGATGCTTATGCGGACGTGGTCAAGCGCGTCACCAGGGGGCTCGACTGCACCCTGATGTTTGAGCCCGGACGGATGATCGTCGGCAATGCCGGGATCCTCGTCAGCCGGGTGATCTATGTAAAGCATGGCGAGGCGCGCAATTTCGTCATCATTGACGCGGCGATGAATGATTTGATCCGGCCAACGCTGTATGAGGCGCATCACGAAATTATTCCCGTTCGTGAAGCATCGTCTCCGGGAGACGGCATCGTGGCTGACGTGGTCGGGCCGGTGTGCGAGACCGGTGATTATCTCGCGCTCGGGCGGCATTTGCCCCTGCTGAAAGCAGGCGATCTCGTGGCGGTGATGTCGTCGGGCGCCTATGGCGCGGTGCAGGCCGGCACCTACAACACCCGCGCTCTGGTGCCGGAGGTGCTGGTCAAGGGTGGCCAGTATGCCGTGGTTCGTCCCCGCATTGATCCCGCGCAATTGATCGCGATGGATCGGATCGCGCCCTGGCTCTGATTTGACGCTGGTTTCACCTGCCCTTGAGCCTCTTTAGACGCTTGCGGGGCTGGTTCCGGCTGTGCCTCATTGAGGCCGCCGTGATAGGCTGATCTTCGTTCAACCGGAGATTTTTGTGAGCGGCCAGTCCCCCGATTCCCCGCAGACGCCTCCCTCGGAGGAGGACGTCCTGCTTGCAACGATCGCACGCGCGGTGCAGCGCGCGCGGCTTGCGATCGCGTGGGAGCGGCTGTGGCCATCGCTCGCGCGGGTGTTGACGGTCGCGGGCCTGTTTCTTGCTGCCTCCTGGGCCGGCGTCTGGATGGCGGCGCCGTTCGCGCTGCGCATCGCGGGCGTGGCGGTGTTCGCGCTCGCCGGTGTTGCCGCGCTGGTGCCGCTGGTGCGCTTCCGCTGGCCCGGCCGCGAGGAGGCGCTGCGCCGTCTCGATCTCGATTCCGGCGTCGCTCATCGCCCGGCAACCGTCTTGACCGATACGCTGCATTCGGAAGACCCGGTGGCGCTGGCGTTGTGGAGCGCGCAGCGCGCCCGCATGCGGGCCTCGCTCGACCGCATCCGTGTGCGGCTGCCGTCGCCGGACCTTCCGCGCCACGATCCATTGGCGCTGCGCGCGGCGGCGATCCTGCTCCTGATCGTCACCTTCATCGCCGCAGGCGACGAGCGGACCGCCCGTTTCATACAGGCCTTCGACTGGAACGGGATGTTCTCGAGGACACCGGCGCGAATCGATGCATGGATCGATCCACCGCCCTACACCAACCGCCCGCCGGTCGTGATCTCTGGTCCGCAGAAGACGGCGTCGGGCGAGGACGCGATTTCCGTGCCGGCAGGCAGCACACTGATCGTGCGTGCCAGCGGCGGTTCGCTTGATGTCAGCCTGAGTGGCGGTGTTGCGGCGGCGGCGGACACGGAAGGTAAGCCAAAGGGGACCGACGAGCGCCGCTTTACCATTGCGGCTGATGGCAGCGCGCGGGTCCGCTCACCGTCCTCGCTGCCGCAATGGTCGTTCAAGGTCATTCCCGATCATGCGCCGACAATTGCGCTTGCGAAGGACCCCGAGCGGCAGGCGCATGGCGGCTTGTCGCTGTCCTACAAGCTCGAGGACGACTACGGCGTCACGCAGGCGCAGGCGCATATCGCTCTCCACAACGGGGATGACGACGGCACGCCGGAGAAGGCGACCTCACCGCTGTACGATCCGATCGAGTTTGCTTTGGGCCTGCCAAACGCGCGGACGAAAACGGGTGTCGGCCAGACCGTGAAGGATCTGAGCGAACATCCTTATGCGGGGGCGGACGTCACGCTGACCCTCACAGCCAAGGACGAAGCCGGGAACGAAGGCCGCAGCGAGCCCTTCAACATGCGGCTGCCACAGCGTGTCTTCAACAAGCCCCTGGCGCGCGCCTTGATCGAGCAGCGACGTCTTCTGGCGCTTGACGCCAGCGAGAAACCGCTGGTGATGATCGCGCTGGAAGCACTGCTGGTCGCGCCGCAGGCGTTCACGCCGGAATCGGGTGAATATCTCGGCCTTCACGCCGTTGCCAACCAGCTTGCGCACGCCAACACCCGCGAGGCCTTGCGCGGCACGGTGGATAGCCTGTGGGCGCTGGCGGTAGCAATCGAGGACAAGAATGTCACCGATGTCGAAAAGGCGCTGCGCGCGGCGCAGGATGCGCTGAAACAGGCGCTGAAACGCGGCGCGAGCGATGAAGAAATCAAAAAGCTCACGCAGGATCTGCGCGCGGCACTGAGTGACTATCTGCGACAATTGGCGCAGCAGTTGCAAAAGAACCCGCAGGAACTGGCGCGCCCGCTCGATCGCAATGCACGGGTGATGAGCGAGCAGGACCTCAAGGCCATGATCGACCGCATGGAACGCCTGGCGCGCTCCGGCGACAAGGAGGCCGCGCAGCAACTGCTCGAACAGATGCAGCAGATGCTGGAAAACCTGCAGATGGCGCAGCCGGGGCAGGGCGATCAGGATATGCAGCAGGCGCTCAGCGAATTGAGCGATCTCGCCCGCAAGCAGCAGCAGTTGCGCGACAAGACCTATAATGAGGGACAGAACTCACGCGACGCACACCGCGACCAGCGAGACAGCCGCAACGCAATGGGCGGTCTGCAACGCGAACAGCAGAGGCTGCGCGATCGCCTGCAGAAGCTGCTCGATGACATGAAGCAGAAGGGCATGATGCCCCAGCAAGGCGGAAAACAGCCGGGCGAGGATGGGGAGCTGAGCGAAGGCAATCCGCTCGGTGATGCTGACAAGGCGATGGGCGAAGCGGGAGGACAGCTTGGTCAAGGCAGCGCTGGGGGCGCGGTGGATGCACAGGGCCGTGCGGTTGAAGCCTTGAAAAAGGGCGCACAAAATCTCGCGCAGCAGAATCAGGGCGAGGGTGAAGGGCAGGGCAATCGCTTCGGTCAGCGTCGGAATGGTGGTCAGGATACCGATCCGCTCGGGCGGCCACTGAGAGGGCGTGATTACAGCGATGACCAGAGTGTGAAGATTCCCGGCGAGATCGATGTGCAGCGGGTTCGCCGTATTCTTGAAGAACTGCGCCGGCGGCTTGGTGATACGCACCGTCCACAGATCGAGCTCGACTACATCGAGCGTCTTCTGAAGGATTACTGAGCCGGTCGCGAGGCGAGCGCGTCGGCTACGGCCGTGCGGATGTCGGCGATGGCGAAAGGTTTCGTCACCACATCATGGACGATGGCCTCAAGGCCCGAGGCGCGTTCACGCTGATCGGCAAAGCCGGTCATCAGCAGGATCGTCAGTTTCGGGTAATCGCGAGCCACCGCAAGCGCGAGCGCGATACCGTCCATCACCGGCATCTTGATGTCGGTCAACAGCAGGTCAAATGCGCCATCGGCGCGGGTGACGATGTCGAGCGCCTCCGCGCCGTCCTGTGCGGTGGTGATGCCGTGTCCATCCATGGCGACGGCGCGCGCCACGAGGAGGCGCATCGACTCCTCGTCGTCAGCGATCAGGATTTTTGCCATCAGGTTGCTCCGGCCCCGATATCCCGGCGCTGGAAGAATCGAACGGCGATTTCGCGGCCTTCGGCGGGCGGCGAGGCCAGGCGGGATTTGAACGCCAGCCGTTCGTTGGCCTTCAGCACCGGCTGCTCCAGCACGGAATTCCATGCGTAGATATCGGCGCCGTTCTGGTCGCGGACGATGAAGCGCAGGCGCGGCAGTTCGACCGGCTTGCGTGTGACGTTCTTCATCGCTCCCTGGATCACCAGCACAGGCTTGCCGTTGACCAATTCCGAGGAGAGCTGGAGCTTATCGAACTCAAGCCCGCGCAGGTTGATGCCGAGTCCCGCCATTTTGAAGAACGTGCCGGTCTGTGGCATTAGCCGCACGACATCGGCGCGCCAGATGATGAGGCCAAGACAGATGGCCACCATCGCCGTGCTGGTGAAGGACAGACTGATCTTCGGCATCTGCGTGCGCGGGATGACCGGAACGGGAATGCGGGAGGTGACGCTTGCAAGGGCCGGGGTGCGGAGCAGTGGCTGCAGGGGGCGCAGCAGGCTCTGCAGCCATTCAGGCATGCGGGAGGTGTGCGGCTCCTCCTCGAAATTTGCTCCCTCGTGAATGGCGTATTCGTCGTTCCAGTCCGCGGCAATGGAGGGGCTTTCGACGTGCGGGGTTTCCTGTTCACGGAGTGGCGGTTGCGCCGCCAGACCCCAGCCCGGGTCGGCCTCCTCGAGCGTGTCCGGTCCCGCCATCGCGGAGGCGGATTCCGGCTTCGCGAGCCAAGTTTCGCCGCAACGCGCGCAGCGCACATTGCGGCCGGCGACGCCGAATTTGGACGAGTCCACGTCATAGAATGTCGTACAATGGGGGCAGATGATCTGCATAAACCGAATCGCCGGGAATGAGCCGTCTGCAGTCTATGCGGCGTCCGTTAACGAATCGGAAACCATAACGGCCCCAAGACTGGCGGCAGATAATCTCCTGTTTTGCGGCGGAATTGGTTCCGCCGCGGAATCCGCGCCCTTTTCCGAACGGAGCTGAGCTTGGTCCGATTCGAAAATGTCGGTTTGCGCTATGGGCTTGGTCCGGAGGTGCTGCGGGATCTGACGTTCCAGATACCGGCGCATTCCTTTCAGTTCCTCACCGGCCCGTCCGGCGCGGGCAAGACCTCGCTGCTGCGAATGCTGTTTCTGTCGCTGCGCCCGACGCGCGGACTGGTCAACATGTTCGGGCAGGATGTCTCGCTTCTGGACAAGAACGCCATCGCGCAACTGCGTCAGCGCATCGGCATCGTGCTGCAGGACTTTCGTCTGCTGGACCACATGACAACCTATGAAAACGTGGCACTGCCCTTTCGCGTCATGGGAAAGAATGAGTCGAGCTATCGCCGCGAGGTGATCGATCTCCTGAAGTGGGTCGGACTCGGTGAGCGGATGGACGCATTACCGCCGATCCTTTCCGGCGGCGAGAAACAGCGTGCGGCGATTGCGCGGGCGGTGATTGCGCGGCCCCATCTTCTGCTGGCCGACGAGCCCACCGGCAACGTCGATCCGTCGCTGGCGCGGCGGCTGCTCAATCTGTTCATCCAGCTCAACAAGACCGGGACTGCCGTTATCATCGCCACCCACGATATTGCCTTGATGGATCAGTATCAGGCTCGCCGGATGGTCTTGCATGAATCCAGGCTGCATATCTATGAGTAAGCTTTTCGCTCAGGTGCACAGCCGTGACTGATGTGCGCTACCAGACCGAAGATGGCAGCTCGGCGCGCAACGTCTCGCCGATCGTGCCGCGTGGCTCGATGTCCGGCCGCGCGCTGGTCGCGGTCGTCGCGATCATGACGTTTCTCGCTTCCATCACCACCGGTGCAGTGCTTCTGGTGCGGGCCTCCGCCGCGCAATGGCAATCGGATGTTGCGAGCGAGATTACCGTTCAGGTGCGTGCGACCTCGGGGCGCGACATCGACCGCGACGTCAAGGCGGTGACGGACGCCGTGCGCGGGCAATCCGGCATCGTCGATGCGCGAGCCTTCACCAAGGAGGAATCCGCCAAGCTGCTCGAGCCGTGGCTCGGCACCGGCTTTTCCATCGACGATCTGCCGGTGCCGCGCATCATTGTCGCGCGGGTCGCGCCGGATGGCTCTCTTAATATTGCCGATCTGCAGAAACGCCTCGTGGCGATCGCGCCGTCTGCGACAGTGGACGATCATCGTGCCTGGATCAAACGGATGCGTTCGATGAGCAGTGCGATCGTGCTGGCAGGCACAGGCGTTCTGATCCTTGTGATCTTCGCCACCGTGATTTCGGTGTCGTTTGCCACCCGCGGCGCGATGGCCGCCAATCGGCCGATCGTCGAGGTGCTGCATTTCGTCGGCGCGCAGGACAGGTTCATCGCCAATCGCTTCTTTCGCCACTTTCTGCGGTTGGGACTCGAAGGCGGCGTGATCGGTGGTGTCGCAGCCATTCTGGTGTTCGGATTCTCGGAATCCATCGCAAGCTGGTTTTCCGGCACGCCCGCGGGCGACCAGTTCGCTGCGCTGCTCGGTACGTTTGCACTTCCGGCTTCCGGGTATCTCGTGCTGGCTATCCAGGCGATGCTGATCGCGGCGGTTACAGCATGGGCATCACGCCGGACGCTGTTTGCGACACTGGACGAGATCGATTGAAGGCGGGCCAGGAAATGATGCTGTGGGAATGATTGCGAGCGTCCGCCGGTTCGGGCATTTTGGGCGCGGAAAATCGAGACGATCGGGACGGAGCGCATCGCGGTCATGACCAGCAGGCCGGATCATTCGAACACGAGCGAGGCCGAAGTGCGGGCGCGCGCCGGCGGCTGGCCAGTGACGCGGTTTTTGTTCTCGTTCCTCGTGATCTTTCTCGCCGGATTTGCCTGGTTTGCCTCGCAGTTGCACTCCCAGGAAAGCAAGCCAGACCGCCATGCCGATGGAATCGTGGTGCTGACCGGCGGCGCCTCGCGTGTGGCGGATGCGCTGGATCTGTTGTCGAAGGGCTACGGCAAACGGTTACTGATTTCCGGCGTGCATCCCGCCAACGGTACTGCCGATATTCTGCGTGCGCAGCCGGAACGGGCGGCCTTGCTAAAGTGCTGCGTCGATCTCGACCGCTCCGCCGTCAACACCCGCAGCAACGCCACCGAGACGCGGCGCTGGGTGAAGGAACGCGGATTTCATTCTTTAATCGTTGTGACCTCGAATTACCATATGCCGCGCGCCACCGTGGAATTGACGCACGCGATGCCCGACATCGATCTCATCTTCTATCCCGTGGTCAGCGAGGCATGGCGTGGAGAGCCATGGTGGAATAGCCCCGCCGGTGTGCGTCTGGTGGCGCTTGAATACGTGAAATATCTCGTTGCGCAGGTTCGCGTCCGCCTCGCGGCTTTCGGCATCAATTTTCCCGAGTGGGAGGAGCAGCCCGCCAGAAGTGGCGCAGTGCCCAGGCCGTCGGCATCAGCCGGTTGATGCGCATGACGAAGGTTTTACTGTTCGCGCGGTCGCTGGTCTACAACGTCGTATTTTATCTCAACACGGCCCTCTGGTGCGTGATCGGCCTGCCGACCTATGCGATGCCGCGCTGGGGCATCATCTGGGTTGCCAAGACATGGGCGCGCACCAGCGCATGGTTGCTTACGCTGATCTGCAATGTGAGGGTGGAGTATCGCGGCGTCGAGAATATCCCTGAGGGACCTCTGCTCGTTGCGTCCAAGCATCAATCCGCATGGGAGACCTTTGCATTGATGCCATTCTTCGATGAACCGCTGTTCATTCTCAAGCGCGAGCTGACGCGGATTCCGTTTTTCGGCTGGTATCTCGTCAAGGCGCAAATGATTGGCCTCGACCGGAAATCGGGCGGGCGAGCGCTGCTCGAAATGATGAAGCGCGCGCGCGATCAGGTCCGGCGCGGGCGGCAGCTCATCATTTTTCCCGAAGGCACGCGGCGTCCGGTCGGTGCACCACCGGATTACAAGGTCGGCGTCAGTCAGATTTATGTCGGTTGCGGTGTCACCTGCCTGCCGGTGGCGCTCAATTCCGGGCTGTTCTGGCCGCGCCGCACCTTCCTGCGTTATCCTGGTACGCTGGTGGTGGAATTCCTGAAGCCTATTCCCGCAGGGCTCTCGCGCGATGAATTCACCGCGCAGGTTTCGTCCGTGATCGAGGCCGCGAGCAATCGCCTGATCCGGGAGGGGCGGGAGGAGCAGGAGCGGCTGATGGGGTTTTCCGCACCGTGACGTTACCGCGGATCATTCCGCTTCTTGCAGCGGAACTTCGTCATGCAACAAATCCACCAGACGACGGAGTTGCACGTCGGTGCAGCCACGAGCTTCCAGCGCCTGCACTGTCGAGATGACGTAGTCGCGATTGGCGCCTGAAATGCCGTGGCTGTGCGCGACGTAGTGTAGCTGCTGCTCCACCGTCAGCGTTCCGGCGTATTGCGGATGGCTGCGATCGACCACGAAAGCCAGCGCCTGAACCCGTTCGCGGGCGTCGCTTTCGATCGAGACCGAACGCAGGACCTCGCTGTAGACGCCGGAAATCTGCTCGCGCTCGCGCAGGTAATCGAGCGTCACCTTACGCATGTTCTCCGCCACGCGGAACACGGTCCCCTGGCAGGTGCCGCCGCGATCGAGCCCAAGCACGAGGCCCGGCCGTTCCGCCGTACCACGATGATAGTGGGAGAAAACGCAGAGAGTGCGATGTTCGCCGGTCAGACACGCAGGAAACTCGGCAATGTATTCAAAGCCAGGGCGCCACATCAGCGATCCATAACCGAACACCCACAGGTCCCCCGGGGGCAGGTCTTCGTCGGGAATGGGTCTCATCGTCATGAATCGCGCCTTCTTAGGTGAATCATCATATCTGTTCGGCTGGACTTCAAGACCTAACGCGGCAATGAGTGTCTTTCATCCGCCGGATTTGAATGCTCTGGGACCGCCTATGATGACCTACGCTGAACCCCGCGCTTCTTCGCCTCGCCGCCGCCGGTTGTGGCCGATTTTTGTTCCGTCCGCGCTGCTGCTGCTCGCCGCCATCGGCTGGAGTGGATTCTGGTTCTATGCCGCCCATGAGGTCGATGTGCAGTTCAAGGGGTGGCAGGAGCGCGAGGCGAAATCAGGGCGCATCTACGATTGCTCGAAGCGCGAGGTCGGCGGCTTTCCGTTCCGCTTTGAGGTGCGCTGCGCTGATCCGGTGATTTCGCTTACGGCGCAAACCGCGCAGCAGTTCGCCACCAAGACACCGCTGACGGCAAAACTTGGCCAGATTCTCGCGGTTGCCCAGATATATGATCCCACACGTGTGATCGCGGAATTCACGGGGCCGGTGACGGTTGGCGAAACTGGCCAGCAGCCGTTTGCCACCGCCAACTGGACGCTGGGCCATGCCAGCGCCGCGGGCCTGCCAGCCTTGCCGAAGCGCATTTCCATGGAGTTCAACGATCCCGTCGTTGAGCGGGTCGTTTCGGGCATGACCGCGCGGTTTTTCAGCGCCAAGCATCTCGAATGGCATATCCGGCTGGTGGAAGGCGAACTCAACGACCATCCGGTGATCGAGAGCGTGCTGCGCAGCGAGGGCGCGAGCGTGCAGGGCGTCCACCCAGTGCTGGCGGCGCCGTTCAATGAGACGATCCATGTGAAGCTGCGGGGCCTCAACGATTTCGCGCCGAAGCCGTGGCCGGAGCGGTTTCGTGAGATTCAGGCCAATGGCGGCGGCATCGACGTGACCGAATCGCGCATCCAGCAGGGCGATACCGTCGCCGTGGCTGCCGGCACCCTCAGCCTGACCCCGAGCGGCCATCTCGACGGCCAGCTGCAGATGACGATCGCGGGGTTTGAGAAGATCGTGCCGGCGCTGGGGCTTGAGAAGGCGCTGGCCGAAGGCGCCCCGCCGTCGGATGTCGCCCCCGGCGTCTCGACCCAGGACGTCAACAAAGTGATCGAATCGCTCGACCGGATCATTCCGGGGCTGGGCCGGGTTGCGCGCAAGAATGCCAATGCCGGGCTGATCGCGGGGCTTAACCTGATCGGTCAGCAGACCACATTGGAGGGCCGCCCCGCGCGGGCGATCACGCTGCGCTTCATGGATGGCGCGCTGCTGCTCGGTCCGCTGCGCGTGGCGCAGACGCCGGCGCTGTTCTAGTGTGGTGGTTCAGAAGTTCGCTTCATTACTCCGACCTCTTCAAGCGAACTTCTGAACCTAAACCACACTAGAATCATAGATTTGCTAGGTTCAGGACCCATTAAATTCTTGCAGATATGTTGAGTGATTGATTCAATGGCGGTGCTGGGAGGCATCGCCATGAATGATCTGTTTTTGCTTACCGAGGCGCAGATGCGCCGGATCGAGCCCT